>BNJU01003215.1_pt1 | contig 126700 bp, 116 predicted proteins | sample 8539281 | NCBI WGS metagenome assembly BNJU01 (sample SAMD00202456, study PRJDB9452) | human saliva metagenome | isolation source: human saliva | place: Japan | reverse complement strand
TTGAAAATTAATATCTCAATAATTTGGGTGGCATGTAGTCTTCGCTATTCGCTACATTTATCAATGACAAAATTTAGTTAGTGGAAAGTCATAAAAATAAAAATTTCTTGAACACAAAGCGAAGTTTGATTTCCCAAACCTCGCTTTTTACTTTATATTGTTTTACTAGCACTTTCGTCTCAATCACAGAGATACCAGCATACGATATGACCACGACCGATGATTGGCATGTTAGTACCTGCAAGTGGCATGGCACGCTCAACCACCGTGGGCAATCGAGCACCCCAATTACACACCACACCGATTGTGAGGCAGCTACAGAACACCTTTGAATAGTTACCAGCTTTTAATGGAATTCTGGTGAACTGATAGCCATAAGTCCTGGCACAAGATCCCATCATAATTGGGAATGCTACTCAATGGGCTGGAGTCCACAACATGTAAACCATAGCCACACATGGCATATATACTCCCACCAGCCATCATAAGTGCTCAAGCAAGAATGAAGTTCTCACAATACCGATAATAAGTTTGATTCCTGTTAATCCAACAGCTTTCATATTACCAGCTCCAAGAGCTTTTAACCATCCAAGTTGACCTGGAAGCCACTAAGAATGCTACAGTGATTAAACACACACCCATACTGTTGGATCTCAGGGAGTTTTATTTACTATTCTTGCACCTACTAATGCACCTGCACATAGGTCAAGCAGAATCATTGAATAGCACCCCTCAACTTTAACCCTGTTAAGAACACACACTGTGCCCATACAACTGGCACCGTATGAGCTGGCTGCTCATGCACCCTGGAATCTTTTTAATCAGTGTCTCACTTAGTAACTCTTTGAATAATCAATAAGAGTTGGCGCAAAACCTCGATACCTAATGCATCAAAAGAAGCTGTCAGTTAACCCGACAAGGAATCTGGGCAACGACTTTTCTTTACCTCAAGTCATTTTGTGTCGCTTTCAAGTTGTCACCAACCAGAAGACGCAAAGAAGAATAATTTCTCCAGCACCCATATAATAGCACATACCGCCACGAGTCCATACACTTTCACCCATATCCTAATAATAAGAATCCGTATGTGGGTGAACAACCGTCTCGATCATAAACATAGTTGGCTGGAATCCTCTAAGATGCAACCAGAACCTGCATTTCTGGGATAACAGCATCGAAGTCTGCTACACCGACGTTCTTCAACGATTTCTACCTTTGAATACGTACTAGACTTTTCTAGAAACAAAAAGGTTCAATTTTGATTTTAATTCACTCAGTATATGCATAATGCAGCCACTTTAGCCAGTTGGAAGGCTACACATTGTGTTCCACATACGAGAACGGTCAATGCTCCATCACCAACACCACAACATTTTTGAATGTAGTCGATGAGACGGTTTATCATAGATTTGACCAAGCCCACAGTTTTAATGTGAGCTAATGTCGGTGTTGAATTTCAATATTTGCATTGATTGACGTATCACGAATTTTTAATCCAGCTTCTCTTTAATTTTAGAAGCTATTTTCTCGTTTAACTTCTAAACCGGTGGTCTGCAGAAATACTGCTGGTATGAAAACTTCCACCAAATGAGATAATATCAAATTTAACGTGTCCTACCTCCTTCCACATCAAGTTCTACATACGCTAGTTTATATAAGAACGACACTAACGTTTCTAAATGAAACTCTTTTTACTTTAGTTCCATTGCCTTTCACTTAAAGCAGTTGCATAAATTAATCCAGCAGGTGTTTTACGCATACCAAACTTCTTTTCAGCAGCTAACCTTCTTCAACATCGACTACACCTGTTTCCTACGGCATCGCTGTAACTGCCGCACAGTGCAGCCAGACCCACACATGTTTAAGTGCAACCACCAGTATCCATAAATACTAACTCCAAAATCAGCTTTTCTGTTTGGTGGTACAAGAACGCTCTCAAACAGGTCTTTGAGACCGGACGCGGTTCAAACATTACCGATTTTCTCTTACATCATCATAGGTGTTCGATAAAGTATTGTTTTTCTACTATATCTCTTTACGTGAATTGTTGCATTCCTCAAGGTTTAGACTAAACGCGTGTGCTCTGCTGTATGTGTGTGGCCCATAACTGGAAATCATTTTATTTAGTTTGCATAACAATCCACTCCTCAATTATTGCTCTTTTGTTGTTATTTGTTATTTTGCATCTTGTCTCATTTTAAGTTTTAATACGCTACGCTCTTTCTGCATCCGTGTATAATCAACATTATTTTTGACAAACTATTTCTTGTTTCTACACCGTCTTCAGATTTATTAAATCGTTAAAACGAACTCTGTGTATTGATGCTCAACACAAATTTATGCACCACCATGTCTAGTCCCACGATAGAAATTCCACGCCTCCTATTTCAAACATAGTATTACGTATAATCAACATCACTATTTCCACATCCGCTGGAGATAATAGCTCCATCAGTTTCTCATTGCTTCTAAATCAAGGTTGCAGCTCGCCATCTACTTAAATGTAAATTTAATCGATTATCTCTGTGGAGTCTCTACTACAACTACTCCTTGAAAATCAATATCTGCATCACTTGCACATCTAATAATGGACCCTCAAAGTGGTGTAAGCTTTGTGTAGATGATCCGATAACGCAGCTAACAATGACTTTCATACCACTGCTCTCATCGCACCATCACGATATCTGCATGAAGTTGCCAGTAGCACTGTGTGGCCACATTGTTCCAGATCTAGACAGAAATACCTTATCTATGACCGTCTAGGCCCGCATTGGGAGAACCGATTATCATACATCATCCCTTGTCCTGCAAACTTCTAATCAAACTGCTACTTAGGTTCTTCCAGGATTTTGGATTATAAAATTCAGAATCACTCAGCATCACGTCCGACTAAGAATCTTTTCATACATTTCTTATATTTTGTAACATACATCTGATAATTCAAAATAGAAAACGCCAAAGCCCTATCGGAAATCCACATCTGGTTTAATAACAACAATCATGTATTACAATAATCATTACAGCTGGGAACCTGCTTTATGTCCAGCGCTGTTGCTCCTTTTAAAATACCTTCAGATAGAACCACAACTCATGCATTTGTTCTCCATTTGTACTCGCACCTGTTAGTAGCAGTGTAAACTGTTGTGCTAAGTGCGTAATCCTTCACCAAGCTCCTCCCGAAAACCTTGTAGTAGAGAGACAGAGAACCAGAGATCCATTGGCGGCATTCACATAGAGCTCATGAGCCTCGGAGGTTTTGGCTACTTTCACTCACACTCTTCAAACATATCATCATATCCAATCTCGTTGGACACAAGTTCATTATTTTCAATTTTTAACTTTTCTCCCTAAAGCAACATTTCCTTTATGTGAAACGCTTTTATTTGCACTCTCTCTGACATAACTATCAACTCCCTTTACTATTTTATTTACTGTGTATTTACACAGTGTGTAAGTTGTTTCATTAGTACAGATATTTTGGAGAAAAGAGGGACACCCGTCTCTTTTCTGGATATTTCTTCCCAGCACGTGAGCAATATACTCAAATGGAAGAGGAACTATTTGCACGGGAACTTTGACATTTAATTAGTTGCTCTAACAATGTTGCTAGAATTTCCAGTGTTTGTTGCTCTAACGCTTTTCGCTCTCCTGCTGTTTGCTCCCATTGGTAGGCCGAAGTGGTGCAAAACAAGCTCTAGGAGTATTGTTTTGACGGCACTACTGGAGTGTAGTGTGTCGCTTATTAAAGACTGTTGGAACACCTGCGCCTCACGCTCTCTGCACCATCACTGGCAGTACAGTGCAGGTACTCTCAACCAGCAGTTAGTAAACAACCGCATCAGCATTTTCTTTCTTTACTTTTTAGCACTGGTCCCAGAGTTTTGATGAAAGTTCTTTTGGTCTCCACCATCACCCACCTATGAAACCATAGTGGAATTCTGCTACTGCTACTGATGAATCCTTCTTTTGCAAGTGCGTGTAATTCCATCGATTGGGAACATACAGTTGATGTCTCTGTTGCATCAGCGTTAATCACATCCAACTCGTGTGATACCTCATAAAGACTGTACGAGCAGTATCTGGGACTTCACGGGACGTAGTATCCCCTGCTAAGTTAAATCTTTAATCTGTTTTCATGAACTCCGCCGCTGTAGCTAATGCCACTTTCATATCTCAACCTTAGTTACCGGAGCCCAAACTGGTTTTGGGTAATAGGTACAAAAATCAGATTGTAGACCTCAAATATCAGTCACGATGACATTCTAATTTCTCCTTCCCACTATTCCTCTCATTTGTCTGTTTTTACTCTTCTCCACTGTGTTTAATTACTAGCATTTGAGCACAATGTCTCCGCTCAGGTTCTTCGTCAATAACTTCTGATAATCCTAGTAAAATGCCACCCCTCTAGCTCGATTTTCAAACTGGATAGATCAGGGTTGACCATTTCCTATAGAATTTTAAATTCGCCCTACAGGTCCTTTAGTTCATCGTAACGAAGTTGAAGTCGCACGATCAACTACAATCCTCTTCGAACACTCTTTTCTGTAGAGATGCACATATTTTAATTTTTCAATCATATGCTTTTATTTCCTATCCTCTTGGGTATTAATCTTCTCTTTCGTAGATTTCTTGACGCTTTTAGATTTTTGGCAGCACTTTGTTCTGTTATCAAGCACTTTTACCTTTTTGTCCCAGAAGCTTTCAATAACTGTCACGTTATTTAATTTGACGTTAGGATTCCATTTTCTTCAGCTAATTGTTCCGCCACCCATTTGTGTGTTTAGCAACATTGCTTAAAGCTAACGGATAGCAGCATTTTCACATAATGTACTATGATGAAAGAATTTCGCTCAATAATTCCCGTTTAGATTTTGCTGTTATCAACCATAGCTTTCATGTATCTCGTTACCCATCACTATAGAGTTACACCTTGACCGCTGAGAAAGTCACACCAACTTACCGCTACCCACGTTTACCGATTTCTTCAATGTGAGAAGCAGTCGACATTATGAAGCAGGCACAACCTTCTCAGTTGTTACGATAGCACTCACGATATCCATTGTTTGATAGTCATACCTACTATCGTTTAGACACATAGAATCTTTTCTTGTTAGCGTTTTGAGTGCATCCGCACCACATACATTGTCAATTTCTTCATCGTGCCATTGCCTCGCGACAATGGTTCACGAGAGCAGTGACGATTTAGAAGTTTTTAGAAGCCATGGTCCAATACAAGGTCATGCGTGTGATACCACCGCTCACGATTTCTGCTACAGCAAGTAATTACCAGAAGCGGCCAAGGTCAACGTTTGCTTTAGCACCCGCGTACCAACTGGTCTCTACCTTTGTGTACCAAGAAGTCACCGTGCACAGCACCTCGTCCCATGATTTCTTAACGATTACTGTTTCCTGCGTGACGATACTGCTCAATATTGATGCTCAACCATAGCGTCATCGTCTCAATTCCTTAAGAGCTTACGAATTTCTTCTGTAATGCGGTTGTCTAGAATGCTTTTGTGACACGCTAATGGTCCCCGACGTTCCATGTTAGTCTCTCATGCTGCACTGTTGTAACTTCTGACCTTTAACGACATTTCACTATCTGGAGCTCCTGGACATCTCTACATAATGTTACGTTCCTAATTCAATCTCTTCAGAAGAAAGCAAATTCCCTGACTTTGAACTCCGAGCTAGCATCAGTTCCGGTAAGAACCATTACTGTTACACTTTAAGTTCACGAGCAGTACCGTGACCACATATCCTCTTCTTTCATAGCGCGACTGGTTGAACGTCCACGATCAGTCACCGTAAGCATCGTACGATCAGGGAGGATAATCTAATTCTACACTACAGTTTTCCATCCACGCGCAAAACTTCTCTTTGCTTACAAATCTTTCGCTGCTTAAACAAAGTGTTCCTTTAATTTCTGTTTTTCACCACACTTTCTACCACTGAAAAGCTTTAGCGAGAGAACGGATAAATTAGGTGTCTCCTTCAGAGCTTTTTCTTTCCACTTAGGCCGCCATCAGTTTCTCACTGTCGCCTCAACAGCTTTTGAAGCCCACTGCTTGAAATCCTGAGCTTGTCAGCTACCGGAGCCGCTTTGTCCACCGATAGTCGCTAAGTAGAATTTCGGTAAGGTTAATGTTTTCACTTTTCCGATTTCACAGTGTTTAATACACTCCCGCTGGAGCTTTTGTAATTTGAGCTCACCGGCGCAATCGGAGCAACAGGCGCAACTGGTGCGCCAACTTCTGTGCCAGCTGGAGCCTCTACTACTTCTTCTTTTTCTTCTGCTTTTCTCTCTCCACAGTACGCTGCATCAGATACCTGGTGCAATAGGCATTAGAGCGCTCTGTTGTAATAATTTAGCTCCTAATACTCGTCCGATTGTTACCGCACTGTCCGGGAAACGACACAATCCTGAATCCACCTGTATCATCGAACAATCCGATCTTCAGCCTTTCTGGACCACCACGATAACCCTTCCTCAGCTCTGCAAACAAAATACCGCTTTATCATTTCATGCTTTTCATGTGTTTCTACTAGCACCGACATTACTTCTTAACCTCCAACTAATTATTTGTATTGCTGCGTAATTCGTAAGCTTTCAGCTTCTAGTATAATGATGGTCAGTGGCATCGAAGCTACGATCGGTACTATGATAAACTCTACTCCAACCTCAGGGAGCGCACACCTTGTCACGGTGTTAGTTCAATCTTGATGTAAGTACCAGTGATAATCTAAGCTTTCGCACATCTTTTTCTCATTTCATTGGCTTTTTCCGCTCTGTCCTGGAGACAATGCCAACAGTGTAATTCGATGGCCAAACGCATTCTACCATTTTATCGTGTTTCATACTGTTTGCCACATTTGAATGAACAGACACTACTTCGCAACTCCATTCCATCAGCTATTCTGGCCCAAGCGTTCTTTCCTAAGCGCCTCCTCGCATCTGCACAAATAAGGTCTCACTCTCTGTGGAGATAGTAGCATATCAAGCCAGTAACCCACCTGTTGTTTTGTTGATTGGGTCAGGTTTTCACGCAGGTCGCCCTGTGAAATGGACCATCACGTGACATATATTTCCGTGTGATTAATGACCACCAGCTTTATCTATAACACGCTATTGGCAATCCAATCTGCGCTATTCCAGAGTGCGCTCAGATCGGAACACGACCACCAACAGTACATCTCATCAATAAGTGGTTTATCTCTTCAATTGTTTCTACTATACGTTTGATAGTTTCCATCGTTTGAAAATACAGCATTTGTCTTCTAGTAATTGACCTGGTTTTAAGATTACCCAAGTGTTTTCTTACGATAACCTTTCATCACCAGTAGGATACTATATTAGGCAAAATTTAATACTAATATTAGGTTCATCTTACATGTCTCTAATGCTAGAAATGCTTTACGGATATTTTGTTTTCAATAGCAATATATCCTCTCAAACCAGTTAATTGACTAGTGTATTTTGAAAACCTCTAACTAAAACTTCTGATGTTCATCATGAATCTCATGTTGTGACCTCAAGATTGGTTCACATTCCGCCTGCATTGGCACAACATATCTCCAGGAATTTGTGGAGATAACTCTAATTCCAGCTTGAATCCAGCTCCACCAACCCAACGATACTCCAGCATCTTAATTTTTGAAGCTATCACGTTTTCTCTAATCTGGAACATAGTCACTGCGCTCTTTATCCATCTAACAAATACCTTCCATATCGCTAATTTCTTCCACTAAACCCCTGATAAACTAGTGTAATAGCAGCCCATTGGGGTTGAAACTAGTTGACCACGTTTGACGCGCGATCGCCAACATTTTACAATTATTGACAAGGACCACCAACGTGCTATTAAGTGGACATTGATTTTTCAACATTAAACCCAATATTCCATTTTTCTCCTTTCTTTAAAAATTTGCTTTACAAGCAGTAGTTCCAAACTTTCATATACATTTATTGCATAACAGCGCATAACCTTGTAGTTATTTTTTATTGACAATATATTTAATTTTTATATAAACATTGTATTTTCTACAGAATGTTAGTAAGAAGGATTTTCATTCAATTTTAGACTTTTATTTATTTAATTTATGCATAATTGAAAAATAGTTATCACTACATACTCATAAACATAACAATGTATACATTTTATCATATACACATTTTCATTAATTATAATATCTATTAATTCTATAGTTAATCCCATTATACTCACACACCCAAAAACCTTTAAAATAAGACTCAAACACTCTTTTCACATACTTAAATAAATACAGTCAATACTACTACACTTGAAACCTATATATACATCTGTATTATAGAAGATGTATGTAAAATTTATTTTTAATATGATAGACCGACTGAGTTAGATCTCAACTTCTGAAGTCGGTACTTTATAATATGCTCCAAGATTATATCTTATTTTTCTAATATATATATATCATTCAATATTTCGTTTTAATTTTAGAAGAAGTGGTGACATTCATTAGCAATATTTAATTCACTTATATCCATCAGTAAATACTGGCAGAATCATTTTTCCACTTCCACATATTTGTATCTCTTTGATCTGATAAGCTTATCTCTAGATCACATACCATCATATGATGGAGTGACTGCAAAAATCGTGATTTCGAAGAATGATATGAAATACTGGACAAACCAGTGAAAGGGTATTTTATGCATTATATTTTGAATTCAAAGTAAATGTACGAGACGATGAAAGAGGGGGAATATCCAGATACACCTAACGGAATAACCACCAGAAAATTTAAAGATACTATTAGAAAAATGGAAAAGAATGTCGATCTGTTAGAGAAGGTCTCATGACACAAAACCCATAAGAAGTGGAATCCAGAAGAAAAACTGTAGTATTAGCTTTTAAAATTTTAGCTGGTTATTCATAGCATTCCATGGCACCAGACAATGGATCTAACTATAGACACTGTATAAATGGGTTCAAAAATATAAAGAAAAAGGTTATAATGACTCAGGAGTGAGAAGAAAGGAAGACCAAGAAAGAAAATCTATCATGAAAAGAAAATAGTAGTCCTAAACATTAGAATCAGAAAGAGAAGAATTAAGATTACGCAGAAAATAAATTTATAAAAACGGAAAATCGAAAATATTAAAAGTGGAAAGAAATAATAAAAATTAATAGCCTTGAGGAGACGGGCATAAACTCATAGGCGAAAAAGCAAGAATCATCAGAACTTAGAGGATATCAATTGAGTGCTTTTACAAGAAATAGGAAATGGCAAAAATCAACGTATTATTATTTAACATAGGAAGAAGTGATGATGTTATGTATTCGAATGAACCAGTGTTAAAAGAATTAAAATTATTTTTACCGAAATAAAGGACTATATGAGGTCCGTAGAGTCTGCTACATGAACTAATTAATAGAGGTTTTAGTAAATCATAAATGAGTACAAAAGTCTATGGCAAGATGATTTTGAAAGGAAAACTCAAAGAAAAGATACCATTCATATGGGAACAGTAGGAAAAAGTCGCATAAAGTATAATAAATCGAGATTTTAGTAATGATCTGCTCCTTTTACAGAAATGGATCACAGATGTATCACAATCCAATTTTTATGGGAAAGTGTATTTTTCAGCGATTCTAGATGGCATACAAATGAATAATATCATATGATTTATCTTTTACATCCAAATTTGATCAGATAAAAAGGATGTTAGAACAAGCACTTTACTAAATTCCAAAAACAGAAGCGATTAATTAGTATCTTGATCAAGGATGGCAGAATCAACATTCATACTATAGAAGGAGTTAAAAACATGGAATCATTCAATCGATGTCTAGAAAGGGAAATTGTTATGATCATGTATCTATGAATCACTTTTGAAAGAACAGACGGACATATTATGTATATGAAAAGGTTTATATGTCATTTGAAGAGTTTAGTAAAGCTGTATCTGAATATATAAATTGATTAGAAACAAGAGAATCTAATTGAAACAAAACCGATGCCTCCAAAGTACAGGATAACATCCACTTGTTCAAACCAAATATATCTGTCCGAATTTTGGGTACATCAAAATCGATTTTGTCGAGTCACCCTCCCGCAAAATATTCAAAAAGTCACAGCGAATTAGATATCTAATAAAACCATCGCGTCTAGAGTTCTCATATGAACTTTGTTAAATAAATTTTAGGTCTTTTTAGTTTCCTCTACAAATATATCATAAACTCAGTACTGTCATAAGAACTCACTTTATACCCTGTTTTTCTAGAAATTCTCTTACTAAAGCTCTCCGTAAATCCCTCACTTGCTTTTGACTCACCTCCGTATCGAATTATTCTTATACGGTCCCCTACCTTTTTATACACAACACTATTTTATTTACAATTTAGACAGACAATCAGAAATAATCAATCAACTATATTATCTCCCTATAATAAAATGATGCAAACTTGTTTTGAAATTCCATCATTTCTTTGTTTATTATTCTAATTCTACTAATTTTTGTTTTGAGGGTAATATAACTCATCTTATAAGATCACTCTATATGCAAAGTCAATTTGTCTTTAACAACCAATTGTTTTCACCCATCGTAACGTTTTTACTTTGGAAATCATACGCACAAACATTTTCTTCATTTAACATTTGGATAGCATCAGTTAATCACTGAACCTCTCACCAACACCCACTTGTTTTTAGAAGTGTTTATTCATGAAGCAACTATCTTCCCATAACGCTGGTTAGATGGTGCTGTTCCTGAGCTTGTTTTTCACAAATGTCTCAACTGCGAGTAAATGACCATCTTGTCCTTTAGGTGATAACATTCATATCTATGGGTTCGATCTTCGGCACAGTTTGTACACCGATCACAGAACATCCTGTCAGCTATCATCAAGTTGTTTAATTGCTGGATACTCTTCACATTACTACATCATTCCAAGCACGCAAACGGTTCATCTCCAATCGTTAGTACGTGTCTTAAAAATCGCATCACCAAACCTGCCATTTCTTGACGGTAGAGTGAATGCACAGTTGGTGTTACAATTAACTTTTTCAATACTACACTACTTTGTTTTCTAGCTCAACTTAATTCAACATTTCATCAGTGGTCTCAATAGCTCTTTTTGTTTACCAGTTACACAATTATATCTTCAATTCCAGCTTACTGCTCTCTACTGTTATGCATGAATAGTAGAGGATTGACAATCTAGCATCTCCTTTAGGGTAATGCTTCAGTTGTAGAAGGAAAACGCACCATATCCTGCCGCTTGAATAATCGCTTTTCTAACTTTCTTCATGTATTCACCCATATTCTTTTCTTAAATTTTACAAACCAATAACAACATATTTTATTGTTTAGCAAATTTCTTTTCATTTTTTCAAACTATATACATAACATTTTTATTTTAGCTTCTAGACATCTCTAATTTAAACATTGATATTATGTTAATCATATACAAAACCATAACGTTACCTTTCGAACATTTTACGAAACAATCATTAATTAAGACTGAATAAACTACTCATTCAAGTCCCATCTATTTTATCGTGTATTCAAGCTTCAACCATCAATACTTGTTGTATTTTCTTTTACCATTTATAATAGGTCACTTTCATAGTATTTCCTATTTTTGATTTTTCAAACAAATATTTTTTCTAATCAGTACATCTTTGACATCTTCACCATTCAATTTCGTGATAATATCATATTTTTCTTATCCTCAGCTCTGTGCATTGCAGTACCATTTTCAACAAATCTCACCACACCTTGCTTACCTCAAAGCATAATTGTGATTTTCAATGGCCAATATCAACTGTATTTGACAGATACTACTGAATAATCGCGTGTTGGACGAATTACTTTCACCTCGATTGTTCCAACTGTTCAGTAATTAATTCACCCCATTAGACGGTATTCCAAAACTCTATACCTCAGCACTCATATTCGATGTCTGCTTTTGGCTATTGATCCATCGTTCCGATCATCTTTCACTTATTAATTAGTGCTCCACCAGAGTTACCTAGCACTAGCCATCAGTCTGAATTACCGTTTTGATTCCAGTCATTTTACCATCACCATCACCATCCAGAATTTCTGTCATTACAGCAGATACCATACCTTTTGTAACAGTGCAGATAAGTTAACATCAAGAGTAGATCCGATAGCAAAAAGCCAGCCCACTGCGATTTTATCACTATCAGAAATCCATTGTATGTCACATTATCACCACCGATTAACAGCTAAATCTGTCCACATCGTTCCAACAACTCTGCACTAACATTAGTCCAGATCACTGAAATTACCGATGTAGTCCACTACCACGTGATCAGGCAGATGAAGCATAGCACAGATTTTTGAAATAACCCACTCTGCTAGATGCTGGTTTTTAATTCACTAGAGTCATTAGAATCACCAGAGTCACTCCATCTTCTCTTGACTTTCTCCGAATTGACTCAAGATTATTGGCAGAGTTACTTGATAGTTTACGATTGGAACTACAGCATCTTTAGTCTTTAGAAATTGTATTTTACTGCAATTTGTTGATTATCTTTATCTTCTTCGTAGTAGTTACCGAAGAATTCAATGCTTTTTCCAGTTCCCATCACAGCTGTGCCTCCAACACACTGTAGCTCCAAGTGCAAACGTCGCAGTAGTTAAGAATAATTCTTCCATAATTGTTCTTTTGCGGTACCACGCATGCCCATTATCATTCCCTGTAAATTTTCAAACTCATATTGAGAATTATCAACATTACAACTTTTTGATAACCTTTGATAATTATTCTGTTCGTTATAATTTTCCTGATTATTTAAATCTTGTAAAATTTTTATTATTTCTGGTTGTTTCTTGTTTTCCATAAAAATCCTCCTTTTAATTTTTTCATCTTTCGTTTGTTTCACAACCATTAAAAATCTTTAATCTTGACATTTCATGTTTTATCATACCATCAACTTAAACAAAGTTTAAAGAAAACTTTAAATATAATTATATACACCCACTATCCTCTCTCTCCGACTTATAAACAACCTTAATATTACTAAAATTCATAACAAAACACTCATAATTACTATGCAATATAGATTTCAGACGGTAAATGTAACAAAGAATAAAACATCTCACATAGTTCCTTGTTTATAATTTTATCTAATGTTATAATTTATATATAAATTATATGAAAAATAGCATGATGGGCAACATTTGTTGTTTGAAAGAGAGATATGAAAAACCAAAGACACATTATTGCTAGCATACATTTGTTTTCAATCTTCATTCTATATACATTTAATATAAACTTTGACCTCAATAAATAGTTAAATTCAATTAGCAATTACTTGATTGTTTTAATTTTATGGGTATTATCAGTATATTATTAATTAAAGATATCACAATCACAGAAAAGAACGAAATGGAATCACCTTAATCTTGGTATATGATTATATTCTTCACTATAATCCATTCCTTGAATCCAGAAAGTATCACTATACCAGAATTATATTTTATACTAACAATAATAATATTTTTCCTACTATTATTGCTTTGAAAGATATTACACCATAATCACTCAGCTATCTTTTATTCCATTTAGTGTTCAAAAGCTACTAGTAACACAGGAATCACACAATATAGCAGCTACACTTTACATAATAATCTTTCTTTATAGTTATAGCTACACATTAAATTATCTTTTAGAGGAAAAATAAAATTAGAGTTGCAAAATTTAGTGCACAAATAAATTATTAAATAGTAAAAAATCTCAAACACATGTTGAAATCATGTTTGAAGATTATTTTATACTATCACTATATATTTACAAATATCCGCAAAGAAACTTTGACATCACCTGTTTTAACATAGCTTTTGTTCTTCATCTACAATAGGGTTCTCACCATTTCCATAACTGCAAGAAGTCGTTTGAATGTATCATGAACAATGCTTCGTCCCTCATTTACTCACAACACTAAAGCTCTGCGTCGGCAAAAATGGAACAAACACTCTAAAAGGCACTCGACGTATTCTCCCACCAATAAGTTTTCTCCACCAGTGCAACGAATAAATCACCTTGCTTTTTCACAAATTCCTTCTGCTTTTATATGACTGGATTTAATCCGTCTGCCTCTTTATACCTCTAAAAACTCGGAAATTTTAATCTTTGTTCTTCATAAAGAGTTTTATCTATTATTACGAAAAACCCTTCTAAATCCCAAAATTCTCATATAATAAAATGCTAAAGCATTCACTATCACTTTTCGGTAACTTAAATGAAGCTATTTGTTCAACTAATTTTATATCTTTTCCAATATTGTTTCTATTCTGTATGAATTTAATTATTTGAATTATTGTCTGATATCGTTTTGGAGAAAGTATTGTTCAATCTATATGAAAAGAATTTATCATTATTCTCAACTGCACAGAAATCAATTTTCAATATCTCTAGTATACCACACTTTCACCAATTATTCACTGCCATAACTAAATATTTACTATCATTTTCTATTATCGGCATCAAAGCAAATGAATTTCTCTAAGATCAGAAGAAACTTCTAGTTATCACCAACGATTTCTCTCTATGGTCTGAATGTTTCACCATACCGTAGCTTTGTTTGTCATAATATTTACCATTTCGCAATATTTCATATGTTCTCGCATCCTGCATGAGCTGAAAGCAAAGAACACTGTTTTTATCATAGAAAACAGGTACACAGTCAGCTGTGAAAAATCAATAATGGTGTCATAGCCAAATCAGTAATTAGCCATCAGCTTCCTTCCGTTCTCATTAGAGCATCAGAATATGATTCAATACGCACATCCGCTCCGTGAACTTGTGTGTAAAAGCACTATTTTTGCATATGATTAAACCATATTCATCAGAGAATCTTTTCATATCCTCACTATTTTTCGCATCAACCTTTTCATTAGTGAATGTAATTTTATATTATCATCATTAACCAAATATCCATCAACTATCTCATCATAACAAATTCTCCCAAATTAATCCAATATTATTATACACAAAAATAAGTTCATGTCCCACTTTCCTCTCATAAAACTGTTAGTGTCTAAACTTTATGTCCATCTGAAATTAACTAAAAAATAGAATCTGAAACATGCCATCTTTCAGACTTACTTAACATTTTATCTTATTCTACTACTAAATCTATAAACTTTTACGAATGTTGTTGAATTTGCTAGCAGTACGGATTGCAAGTTAATTACTGCAATCCTATTATGCGCCCACAAATCTTCTGTGCACAGTCGTTAAAATGTAATGTTCATTATACTATTTTAACAAATCAATTTTAATTTCCATCTTTATGTCAACAATTTCTACTAACAATACTATAAATTAATTTCTTTCCATGTCTCTCCTTATTTAGCTACAATATTAATCAATCACCAGGAACAATAATTATCTTAACTTCTGTTTTCTTCAATTACACCTCCTTTACTTCTTCATTAGCCAGAACGATTTGCTCCATCTCAGCCGGTGCTAAGTCTTTCAACATCCAATTTGCCTTTTAACTCTCTACCCATAAGTTGAACTACGATTTCTAAGCACTATACCAAAGTTTGCTCTCATCGAATGTTGGCCATGGCAATATGAAATTGACTCAGTATTACCGTAGATTTCCACACTCTCTTCAGCAAGGTGAGGCAATGAGCAAGAAGTTGATAAACCTAACGACATATTTACGAGGAATGTATTCAGCTTTGTAACAATCAATCACAAATACCATAGTTGAGAAATAGCTGTATTAAATCCAAGAATTTCGATATTCTTCAGATACTTTCTAACAGTGTAGTTATAGCTTACCTTCAATTCTGCATTATCTTTATCTTGAACTTTATCATTTACTTTTTCAGTTTTCTTCATCTACGAATAGACGATACTTTATCTAAGAAACGACGCCATCTCGTCGCTTCCATTTTCACCCATGCGATAGACGCATCTAACGGCCCATGAACATTTTCATAAACACGTAATATCAGCAGATAGTGACAGATATCATCAGGCTAACTACATCACCTCAGATTTAGACATCTCCGGACGACCATCTTTACCTTCACAAGAATCATACCCTTGATTGAATAGTTTTTGAATGACCACGACTCGTACCAAACCCAAATCAAAGCACCTTATGCTCAGAAACGAGTATATACATAAGTGAAGAACGCGTGTTCCGTTCCACCGATATATATACATTCACAGGGTAAACCAGTATTTTAATTTCTTATCAGCAAACATTTCATCATTGTGTGGTCAATATAACGGGCAATACCAACAAGAACCAGCCCATCAGGCATTAGTTTGCTTACCAGTCCAGGTCACCATTTAACCATTTCGATATTGCAAGGGAGATTCCTGTTCCCGAAGGTTTAATGTTATCAGTCTGGAAGTAATAGTGAAGTTCACTATCCGGCACTGCAGTCATAGTACCATCTCAGTGATGATTGGAATTGGTTCTCCCTGGCAACGTTGTCCTGAGAATAACCAGTACGTGTTTGTAAGTAACTGCTACGTCTAAACATTATTTCTTCAAGAACTACAACTGCGATGATCGTTATCAATCCGTTGATAAAATCAGAGTTACGTGCACCATCGAGCACAATGACAACTTCTCCATTATCTTCGATAACAGCTGATTGGTAGGTTAAACTTAGTGCAACCATAATCACGCTCAATCGTGTGCAGGAACAGCTATATAGCCCAGTCCATAGCTTGCCAGAAACTGCAGTCCGCAATCCAAAGTTCTACTTTTCACCATTTACAGGATTAACGCATGCTCCTGTGAATATTCTGTTTTATCTTTTGTTAAGGTCTGTTCTTCGTCAGATCTACGTTTAACGATGATGCCACTGTACCCCAACAGCTCGCTCATTCTGTAACGATTTCTTCACAAGTTTGTGTTCTGCAAGCACACAGTAAGACACACCTGAACACAGTGTCAGCACGTAGTGAATACTGTAATTACTTTATCGTTCCTTCACTGAAATCAACTTCAGCACCTACAGATTTACCGGATCCAGTTACGTTGCTGGCTTAAGACCTTTCTGCCAATCAAGCACTATCTCAAATCAGCAAGAAGTTTTCAGCGTAATCAGTACTTCAGCACCATTGACGATTAGGACGACGTCTACAGGTGTCCTCCACGCTCAGATTTACCATCGATAACTCTCTTCGTTGAAAGAACTGTCTCTAATGCTGACACCAGTTTACAGGTACTTCATCAACATAAGCAAGTCCTTTTCATAAAGTTTTTGAAAATCCATTGAGTCCATTTTGTACTACTTTTAGGATCTGTTGTATTTACTTTCGATCCCAGCTCATAAGAAAATCCCAATTTTTAATCTGGCGACGGAACATGATATTTGTTTTTGTAAAACTTTGGCACATGACCAGTATCTAATGCATATTGCTCAGTTGGTAACTGAATGCATCCCATCCTTATTGAGGAAGCTACTACTGTATCCATTTGCTCTTTTTATATTTCACTTAAGATATCAGTAGCGTGTACCCTTCAGACCCATGTGAAGTCCAGCTCCTGATGGATAAGGAACATACTCCACTGCATAAAATTTCTCTTCGTACGATCATCTAATGCTTTTGTAAATGTTTTATTTTCATCCCAATATTTTTGCCATCTATAACTCAGGTTACATGACTTTCAATGCACACCCTTCGCTTTCAAGTTCCTGCGGTTATAGTATACCAATTTAAAAGACTTTTAGCAACAACTGATAGAGTTTAATGTGAATTTATTGATATAATTTAACATGAAAATAAGGATACTCTCTACAAAATTGATTTTACAAATCAAAATTTTGAGATATCCTTTTATTGTTTTTGAAAGTTTTATTAACCAATCTGTACTGAATGGACCACCAATAATATTGTCGTATATCTGTACCTCTTGATTCCAAATTGCATTTTATATCATACCATTTTCCTGTATATGAAACTCTGTGGTCCATAGCTAGTTTTTCCACTATTATATCCACTTAAGATAACGTACGTTGCATTTTGACCGATAAAAATTTCAGGACCAACTGTCGCAAATACAGGTCTTCCACTTGAAGAGCAGAAATTAGTTGCGCTTACTTTTACCAACAGTCATGATTGTATCCATAAGCGTTTATCGCGTATACTGCCTTTCCAGAAGTTCCGATCTATTCTACTATCTCATCTCATTTGTATTATTATAAATCGTATCTGCTACACCTCAGTTGTAGAACCTTTGACCCTAAACCACTCAAAATACTATTACACGATAGGAACACATCCAAGTTTGTGCATTGCTCTATACCATATCGTTTGTTCTCAGTCAATCACTTGATAATATTGAGGTATATTTAAAAGCTGAGTATTTTTGTTATCTTCTTTAGAATAGTTAGATACCCATGCTCCATTTTGCTCTCACACACAACGACCATACTCACCCAAGCATCTGTTACTATTTTCTCATCACACCCTAACCAATAACTTCCACCCAAGCATTTCTGTACTACATGCACTGCTTTTTGATTATGAACGACCAAGAACCCTGCTTTTGTCACCCAACCCAGGCCGCTTGTACGTTATTACTAGATACAGTATTAACTGATGATTGGCGTAGCTATCACTGTTAATAAACTTAATCCCTAATTTTAATGCGATTTTCTTTCTCATAAATTATTCCCCACCTTTTCTACAATACATTCTCTTTTAATTGTATTATATTTAAACCATTTTCAAAAGAAACATGTAAATGTAATAGTTTTTAATATTACTCATATTTATTGACACTTACTTACTTCTTAAAATTAATATATAAAATTGTAGAAGGACCTGCCTATGCGAGAGATTTTACACTCATGACTAAGAAAATACTTGTTACAGGTGGAGCTGACTTTATCGGTCTCATACCTCACAGAATTAGTTAAACAATGGAAATGAAGTAGTTGTCGTTGATAACTATATAACGCAAATAGTTTAGAAGTTGTAGAAAGAGTAACTGTGAGTAACTTTCTATGAAGCTGATATTCGTGATGAAGATAAATCAACGAAGTATCGAAAAGAAGGAGATATTTTGAGTTATCACTGCTGGTTTAAAGAGCACAGCTGGTGAATCTTTACAATCACCTTTAAAATACCATGATAACAACGTTGCTGAACTCAACTACTTTATGTCGCGTTATGGGAGAACACAATCAGCAAAAATATTATCTTCAGTTCATCAGCTACAGTATACGGAGATCCTCACTATTACCAATTAAACAGAAGATTTCATTATCTGTAACTAACTCATACGGACGCAATTAAACTAATCTTTAGAAGAAATCTAGGGATGTTTGAGCAAAGAGACAATGAGTGGAACGTAGTACTACTTGGTTACACTCAACCTTATCGAGCACATGAGTGTGGAGATATCGGAGAAGCATCCAACAGAATTCCAAACAACCTACTCCATGACGTTATGCAAGTGCAGTAGGGAAATTAGAAAGTTAACGTCTTCGGTAACGACTTGATACACACGATGGAACTGGTGTTCGAGATTATATTCACGTAGTAGACCTAGCTCGTATCACGTAGTGTTCTTAAAAATTAGAAAAGGTAGTGATCATTCAAATATAACCCTAGGAACTGGATATCGATACTGATATTATTAAGAGTGCATCAGTCGCTGTTGGACGCGACTACCTACGTTATTGCGCCACGTCGCTGAGATATCGCCGACAGTTATGCTGATGCTACAAAAAGCAAAAGAAGAACTTGATGGAAGCGAGTAGCACGATGTAAAACGTATGTGAAGACTCTGAGATGGCAAAAGCAAATATCCAAATGGATTTCGAATAATATAATTTAATAAACAATATGTACGAGTATCTAAATATTACTTAGACACTGTTTTCTTTTTATTTATAGATATCACCATAAATGGTCCTCCCATAGAATTATCTTCCAGTTACACCACGTTGACTCCAAATTTCATCGATACATATACCATTTTATTAGTTTTTCTTGATTATCTTGGGCATTATTGCATGAACTTTCCATTTTGATACCCACTTAAAACAATTGGCATGTGTACCATTTCCTTTACAAAAAAGTCCATGACCAACAGAACCAAATACAATATCTCTACTTTTAACGCCACTTTTAAATCATCCTGAGTTAATCACACGATAATTACATCCTTAGTGTTCTATTGCAAAAAGTTGCTATCTCCATCACTAGAAGTTCCCACAAACATAGTATTCATTTCTGTAGATGTATTATAAATATAATCAGCAACCTGAACTGGTGTAACTTCTTCTTTTCTCAATACTGATAAAAACCATAGATATGATGTGGAACACAGCCTGATATTTTCTCATATTAGAAAATACCATATCTCTTAGATCCCCACCTAGCATCCGCTTGATAATATTGAGGGAATTTCAAGGTGTTTTACAGATTCTTTACCTGTAGCATTATTCATTATACTATCTTCTGAAGTAAAGGATTCACTTTATCACTTTTGTTCTTTTAATGCATCCTGCTTTAACATCATTAAAACTCATACATTAAACTACCCACAAGAATCATACTTTTATCTCTTTTCATAAACCTGTCACTCCTATATTTCAGCTAAATTTATTTATAATTATACTATTTTAATCAATCAAAAACAAATAGGAGTACTCTCAAAAATCGATAATTTTATAAAGTCAATCTATTCAAAGCACTCCTAGGTAGTCAAAAATATCAACAAGAATCTTTTCTACTTATTAGTATATTCTTTTCTTCCAACTAAACTCTTTATTAACCCTACTAAAGTTCCCATCCATAGCTAAATGAACTAAAAATAGTAAACATGAATTAATAATAAAGTTGCATTAAACTTGTTATTAATTATTGTCATAGTTGTAACAAAACTGTAAATAATGTATAAGAAACTCCAAGCAATATTGGTGAATACCTTCAAAGTTAATGGTACATCAATAAACTAAAAATTATACCTAAAACAAAGACAACGGTACAAAATGGAAAATTGAGTTTTCAGGTATAATTGACTTTACTACCAATCCAGTATCCATTAGAATATGTTTCAACATTCTCTTTACAGTAGGTCTAGTATATTGATAAGACAATATATTATTACTATAACGAATTTTATAACCATTTTTCTAATTCTATAATGTAATTCATTATCTTCACACGACCAACTTGTTCTATCTATCAAACCTATCTTATCAAAAATCTTTTCGATATCTCCTTGAAAACAGAGCTTTACATATTTTTAGAAGTTTCTTTTTCGATAATTAGCTATACCGCTACCAAACATATTTTCTTCAACTGAGCAACAACGTTTTCACTTTCAAAAGCATCCTCATTTTTCAATAATATTAGGTCGTGGTCCACCACAAACATCTTCTCCACTTTCTATAACTCTAACATTATTTTCTATAAAATTCTCCGTTATAGGTGAATGACACCCACTTTAAGGATGATTCTCCCTTTGCAAAGTCTCGAATTCCAACATTCATCCCCTGCAGATAGAATCACCTAGGATTTTTACATAAACTACATCAAAGAAATCATGATTACCTCTTTAAACTCCCGTAATATAGCCTCCAACTATTATCTTCGACATTCCATCTTATAAAAGATAAGTCTCGATATTATCGTGATTATATGTTTGATTTTTAAAAATCTCAATTAACCTTGGTAAAATTTCTCTTCATTTAAAAGTCCGATTACAACTGAAACTAACATAATTTTCTCCTTACTAGTGCGGAAGCTAGATTAAAATAAACCTCAGCCACATCCTTTCTTTCTTATCTATCTTTTTCTTCCTAATTTTTCATTAGCACTAAAACATTATACTTGTACAGATTCTCCCAATATGGAGCTCGTTAGATAGTTAACATTCATTCCACCTGCTTTTATTTCCTAAATAAGCACCTTTGCTGGATATCCTGTGTTACTTTAAGTAGTTACGATCAATCCAACGCAAAGACCTAGAATACCATCATATCTACATTATCAAATTTTGTCGTAGAAGTATATGGAGTAGTATCATAAGCATGATACCAAAGAAATTATTTTTTATCTCTCGTCGCACTTTGACTTCTTCCCATGTCACCTCAAGAGCACTCATGAGCAACCAAGTAAAGAGCATTAACTCCATATCTTTGTTCAGCGCAAATTTTAAATGTAGCACCTTTTTCCAGCAAGCTTACTATTGTTAGGCTCCCATCAGACTATATAATCTATTGATATCTGGCAAAGAGTATAGTTGATCTTGATTTTTAAATTAGAAAGATTGAAAAGGACGATCTCAATTTAAATGTTCCAAAGTTAATCCATCAGCAGAATAATATGATTTTCCTACTGTCATATTTGGATTGTGGTACAACCATTACTCTTGTTATATGCTGAGTATCTGTGATATACATTTACCATCACTCACATAGTCAGGATAAATGTTGTACTAGAGTTAACAGTCGCAACTTGTCCTGAGTTTACATAACCTGTAATTCCAGCTACTTGTGCAGGGATTCTTCCGTTCACAGTAGCTCGATTATCTCTAAACAAGATTGTATCTTTGAAACATGAGATGACCCCTACCATTAGCATCATATACAGAATGTATACTGCTGTTACTTTGTAATATCCAGAATCAGTAGTAGAGTTAGTAGTATCTCAGATTTTCTGAGTTGTTCATCCGCGCTCTTTACCCACGCCCATTATTTCCACGTACAACGATTGTTATCCACCCAGCCGTTTGTCGCCATCTTCCATCGGCCCTCAGCCATGAAGTTTCGCCCATGCATTTCTACTACCGATCCGTTTTTTTATAGTAGCACCAAGAACCGCCTCTTTTGCCATCCTGACTTGTTTGAATAGTTTTTAATCCATGCCCCATCAGCCCTGCACGCACAACGGTTGTTGTCTCACTCAGCTGTTTGTCGCCATTCTTCCGTCGGCTCTTTAGCCAGTAGTTTCCTCGCCCATGCGTTTTACATCGATCCGTTTTTATAGTAGCACCACGTGTAGCCTTCTTTCACCCAACCATTTTTAGCACTGTTGTAGCATGTTGAGCTCTTTACCCACGCCCATTACTCTCCACATAGTAACGACTCCATCTACCCATGCATTAGTCGCCATTCTTCCATCAGCTCTCAGCCAGTAGTTTCATCCATGCATTTGTCCACAAACTCTTTTCCATGGTTATAGAAGTACCAGGCATTACCAACTTTTGTCCAACCTGTTTAACTGTATTCGTAGCCGCTGATTCTCAGCCTTTTATCCACGCCCGTTACTTCCTTACTAGTAACGACCTCGTCTACCCATGCATTAGTCGCCATTCTTCCATCGGCTCCTCAACCAGTAGTTTCGCCCATGTATTTTACTAATGTTCCATTTTATTATAAAGGTACTGCTATCACCACTTTTCACCCATCTCTTGTGTCTGCTTGAGCATCATTACTTGCTACTGCATTAACTGCGATTGGTGTAGCTAGTACTGTTAACACTCCTAACCTAATTTAAGTTTATTTCTTCTCATTCTTAATATTCCTCTGTACCATATTTATGCACCAATAATTATCCATATTCTCTCTTATTAAGGTTACAACAGATTATTTTTATTACATATATATTACAAAAATAGCAAGAAATATTATTACTTAATTCTATGAATAACAAAAAGAATGGAGATTATTTTCTCACATTCTTTCTTTAGTATTTCTTCTAATTTTTATAGTCTTTAACACTATCAATTTTACATATATACTGTTAGCTTCAATTCTTCTACATAGATATCTAATTTTTCATGTTATCTTTAACCATATTATCCCAGTATAAATTCATAAACTCATTAAGCTGTAGTTTTATCGATAAACCTACGATTTTTCTGCAGTCATCCCAGAAAGATACTCCACTTAAAAATTCTTCCAGCTTTACTATTCACGATAATATCTTGAACCCTGTAATCATCTCCGCATCAAGAACCACCCATTTCACAATCTTCACGATACACGCCAAAATATGTCGATCGATCGATATCCGCCTAAACATATTTTTTAACAACAGTTATCTGCATCGATTACATAACCATCTGCCAATTTTTCCTTAACTCAGCATAACGAGTAGAAGTATATACTCAGCGTGCATTTACATTGAACACTAACTCTACATTATACTTTTCTTTTAAATAATCGAATTGCTCATGTAGATAACCAACAACCACGATTATCTCATCTATTCCTTTTCTTTCTTTAAAAATTCTATTTGATACTCCACAAGAGGCTTTATCTTAACTTTTATCAATGCCTTTGGAGTATTATCCGTCATAGGTCTCAAGACGCGTGCCCAACCTCAGTACTTTCAATATAATTGTTCTCACTATTTTGTTACCCCTTCTCACACAACATACACACTCTAATATTATAATAAGTGATGCTACTACTAATTGTACATATTACTCGCTAATCCTCACAAAATCATAGAAAATATTATTGTCCAAACAACATAACCAATATTTAGCCCAGTTGCTTCGCTGGTTCTAATCTCATTAATAGCCATGTAATATAAGATATAAGATACCATATTACTCACAACGAAGAATCACAATAAGTCCTCCGAATTTAACATCAAGACTAGTTTCAATTCCTAATCCGTTAAATACAAAATATTACAATATGCTAAAAATGATGTCACCTGACGGATTAATAACGTCTCAAGCTCATTTAAATTATTTTTTTCATTGCATATGAACTTAATACACCTCACTCCCCCATGCAGCAGCACAGATTAACGCAAACATGAATCCAAGGTAGAATGATTGAACCTGTTCACTCTATAACTTTGAATGAAAAATACCAACAATAATTAGCGTTATACCAATACTAGTTTTTGATGAAACTTTTGTTTTTTTAAAATATAACAGCTAATATCACCGATACAGCTGGATAAATAGCTGTTATCGAAGATAGCGTAAGACCACTCCTATATACTCACCGCACATAAGTTACACTGCATACCAATAGGCCCGGCAAGAAGCGCACCTATAATAACACTATCACTTTTTATATTCGTAAAGATTTTTAAAATTGGATTCGTTTATACTTAACTAATATAATCGCTAAAAGGACAGTATTAATAAAATCATGGATTATCATGACTGCAAAAAGGTGAAACATTATACAATGAAAAATATATACGCAATCTTATTGCAAGACCTAACTCTCAAAAATAAACCTGATAATAAAACCTGTTGACACACCTATTTTATCTCTTCATAACTTTCACATACCTTCAAATTTTTAATGCCTCAAACATCTGTCTTTCCATGTTCCAAAGTCTGCACCTTGTTCTTCTTTATAATCGTCCACAGACTCCATACGAAGTCTTGAAGTATTTCTATAAATCATAATCCTAGCCACGCTAACAGGAGTATTTTCACTGCATAATATTTAAAAAACTCTCCTCTTCTGCTTTTTCTAAAATTAGACTCTAAAAATAACGCAACTAAATCCCACATTTTCGGGATCATTCATTGAAGAATACCCCAATCAATAAGATACATCTGACCATTTTTCATCTTCGATAAAAATTCTCAGAATAAGCATCAATATGACATGATTTTTGTCTGGCTACACCACTCTCTTCTCAAATGTTTTTGTAAAGAGAATATCTTCTCCTTATCTTGGCATACATAAGGATAATTACATTACCTTCTATCAAGTCCTCATATTTTCTAATCTCATCAAAAATTTTAAATTCACCATCAAGAACTTTTCCGAACCGTGCACCTTTTTAAGAATATTATAGCAACATCCTCTTTTTCGATTTTAAATAATGCGCATCAAAAGGTAGTCGCATTTTCAATACACTCCACTTACTTGATTCTCAGATTCAATGTCAAAAATATAATTTTAACATCTAGTTCTAAATCCCGCAAGATTTGCAAGATTATCCGCAATCCCGTTGATTAACTTATCCGTTCCTTACCAAAGAATTCTGACTCATATACTTGTTATTAGTAGTTTCAACTAAGTAATTGTTATTTGTCATTCCACCTAGTTGCTCTACTTTTTACTATTTCTCTGAGTCAGTAAGTAATTTTATCTCACTTTTTATTAATTGTTTCAATGTAAATCCTTTTCCATATACTAATATTACTATCATTATAACTAAAATGATAACCTCATAGTCTTTTTACTATATTTTTCAATATAAAAATCAGGAGTCGACTCAAAAATCGTGGATTTCTAAAAACAATTTTGTCGAGTCACCCTAATCCTACTTTTTAAAAATATAGTTAAATAACTCTTCATGTTTCTTTTCAATAGCAATTATTAATTTCTTTATACAATATGCAAAATAACGCTAACTAATAATACAACAATAGTATAGATTACGTCATTAACTGGTGATGAAACAAAAACTTACCAAGATAATGTACAACTAAAACCATGAATCATATATATTTCAAACGATATATCTCCTATTTTAGATATTTATTTGAGAGTTGAGTTTATTTGTTAACAATAAAAATAAACTACAAAAACCATCGTACATAGATTTCCAACTCATTCCATAATAAACATATTTGTTTGTAATCCCGATATTTTTCATAATAATTTCTATAACGACGAAATACATACATCAGTATACTAAAATGAAACGAGAAAACAAAATATTTTTCTCTCAAATTTATCTATAAGACTTCATCTTCATCCAAAATACACCCAAGAAAAACGCCATTATACTAACGTATTCCCAATTCCATGGTTATGATATGCTTCTCCAAAAAATATAAACCAATGTAAAAATACTAGCTTTAAAAATTGCTTTTGGAATCTTTCTTTTTGAAAGAAACACAGACAACATACAAAACTATTATACTGTTAATAAACCAGCCATTATAAATAATATTGCTGTGGTCTCTCCAAAAAGATAAGAAAAGTCCACATTAACAACTTCACCTAATGTCGCTCTATAAATCACATAAATGACTATGAAAACAAAAATGGTACAAATATTCTAACCAATCTTTTCCTTAAGAAATTTCTCCATATAAGTTGTGTTGTTGCTACTCGAAATATAGTCCATAACCAGATAGAAAGAAAACAATGCAACTCATATATCGACCCATATTCAAAAATTCGAAAAATTTTCACCAGTAGTAATTTTCTGAGAAACATGATGAAAAATTATAAGTATAGCTAAAAGACCTTTAGTGATTTCGTTGATTTACTACTCAAATAGTCGACATCTGTTCTTGGTATAAGATAAAACAAATAATGAAATCAATAATAATATAAAAATATCCACTATGTTCTCCTTTTAAAAATCTTAAAAATCATTTGAATTAAAAATTTATATTCTCTGGAACTTCATACAAATATTCTTCTAATTCTTCAAGCACTTATCATTGTATACACAAAATTTAATAATTCTTAAAAATAAACGTATTCAATTTAAACATCACATTATTTAAAGGTGACTCAGAAATCTTCCTTAGTAGTTTTCATGAATCACCTAATTAATTTTATTCTATTACTTTAGTTAATTGATAACAGAAATAGCCTCTTTCTATATCTCCCACTTAAACACAGTTTTAAAGGCTAGTATTCAAATCAGTTGCGAACACCCTATGTATATCTTTTAATATTTCGCTAGGTTGTTCAAGTTCAATAATGTTCTTAAATCTTCTTTCGAATTTCTTATTGCTACATCTCAATAGCTTTCTCAAAGTCGATTCTACCTGAACGCGATGAACCTATTAGTTAGTCCTTTTTCTAATATATCACGTGTATTGATATTTACTTTGTATTCACTAACTCCCCATATACTAGGCTTCCCTTGTGGTTTGATGTATTTTGATTACGTCATTTATCGCATATCCACTACCATCTCCACCCACAACATTCTCACACCGCGCATCGAAAGTTAAGTCTTTAGGAATATCATCTGTGATATATCTTCTTTTGCGAAAACCAAATAGTTCTAGTTTCTCCCAGTGACGACCTATTCGATTATCTCGCACCTGGTAGAGTGTAGGTTTATTATATTCGCCATAACATGTTTTAGACTCACCATCACCAATTATCGCTATTCTTTCTTTTTTACTATGTGAGTTTTTAAGAATCTATCCATTGCGTGCATTCCAACACTTATGAATTCTGTAATAGTGCAAAGCAACAGAATCTTCTCACTCCATCATAGTACTTACTACTATCTTTAGGTAAAGCTACAAACCTCTCATAAAACCATCGAAACCACTTGATAGAAAGTGTGTGCCGGGCATGTAGTTTTCATAAAATTCTTCGTCACTTTGTCTTGGTGGTTGGTTAGGTATCATTACTACCTTTTGTCCTACTTTTATACGTACCCGTTGGGTCTGGATTACTATCCTCACACATCTCGTGAATAAATGCGCCATAGGTAGTTTTTTAGCTAAAGTACCTTTAGATTCTTTCCCTGGTAGTATCTTGGTCTGCGTGACATAATGCCATGTAGTTTGGACGGATGATGATTCTATCCCATCATTTATGTTCTCTTCGTTGTATTTACATTAATAAATTTCGGTTTAATTAATTGATATATTTGATTTATCATATTACTCGTCCTCTCAGCATACTTTTCAGCTATCTCAAGGTCAGTTACTGTAGTTATTTTGATATTAGAGTATTCTCCTCAGCATAGTGCTACTCCCTTTTATAACGAATATCTTACATGCATCTGTAAGTATTTGTTTTTCTTCTTCGTCTAATGAGTTATATAGATTTAAGAAATCAAACATTTGAAACCCTTTGAGGTGTTTGGACCTCGTAGTAATGAGCTCTGTTTGGAATGTTTGAAATGTATTCTCCATTAGTACTTTCTACGATTGTGTTCTACAGCTTCTACTACTGTATCTACTGCATCACCTCTTTAGCTAGACATGTTGTCTTTAATAATTCAGTGTGATGAATGGTCGAACTGAATCGTGAGTAACGATAATATCTTCGTCAGTCAGTCTATATTCATTAATCTATTAATGATGTTTTCAATAGTTGTATTTCATCAACACCACCAGGTAATAATGACTCTATCAGCAAACGCTGAAACATATTGTTCAACCAAGTCTCTCAGCATGAGATACCCAATCTTCATGAACACCGACCACGATCGATTTCGGGCTCTAATAAGAACTTTTCAATCTGTGAATAAGTATTGGTTTTTACCCTAATTCTAAGAATTGTTTTGGCATACTGCTTTATTCATCAGTTCCTGTTCCACCAGCCATATTCCCGCATATATCATTTTCTTCTCTTAAAATCTATTTTTCAATATTCTATCTATTTTATTATATCACAGAAAAACTATAAACATCAAAAATCTTCTATCTAGTCTGATTATTATGCTTTAACAAATTGAAAATATGTTATAATGTTAACAGAATTTTCAGAAAGGATTTCTTTTTATGAAAAACATAAAGTTAATGCACCAGTAAGCTTTAATGGTTAATGTACTAAAACATAGTATTTCCATTAATCACTAATCCTTATTTAACTAGAATACTTATAAAATCAAACCATAGCTATTTCCACACAGCAAATACCTGGGACTAGTTTTTGTAATACCCTCTGTACCCTTTGGGATATATAACTATGTATAGATCGATAAGCAAGTTAAAGACGATAAAAACAAAATTAACTACGTATTTTCAAAATTATTCTATATATCGGTAATTACTTCGATAACTATAACAGCTTTTATATTTCATATTTATTAGTGTAGGAACTCATGAAACTGAAAAATCTAAAAATATTATATTATACTTGAATTCAAGCACTATTTCAATTTTTAAATATTGAATGGATGAATGAAGCGTACGAAAACTACACATTTATTCTATATAAAACACTCATTTATTAGAATAGCTATGTTAGTATCAATATTCGCATTTGTAAAACAGAAGATGATATTATACCGTATGCAATTATAATGAGATGCTACTACAATCTTTAAACTATCTACCAAGTTTCTTATGGATAAAAAGAGAAGTTTCATTTATTAAAATCAAAAATAAAAGATTTATTAACTTCTACAAAAGCACTAACTACCATGTGCTATTATTAGCAAACGCTAATATGCTTTTATACATTGCTTGATAGGATGTTTTATTACAAAAGTCTGAATGAAAAACTATATTTCATACTACACTATAGCATCGAGTATAGTAATGCTTATAGCTGGGGTTCTTAGTGGTCATTAAATGTTAGTCTTCCTAGACTGGGGTATTACTTAGGAAAAAGACCACGACTCGTATGAATATCTAATTAGACAAGGTTCTTCCTTTATTCTTTCTTCCTAATGACGCCTACAAGTATAGGGATAATGATTCTAGGTACATATGCAACTCGTTATCTCATTCATCAGACAAATACTTAGAAGCAGGAATCGTAACAAGTATCTTCGCCATTAGAACTATTATTTGGGCTATTGAGATGATACTAGGAAAACAAATCATATTTTATCAATGACTTCGAAAGTAACCAACTTCATTTTACTTCATCGGTGGTGGATTAAAATGTAATATTAAATTTTACATTATATTTCTGCAACATTTTTAAAACCTGAATATAATCGGAACAACACTTGCTGAAGGACTAGTAGTATTATTAGAAATACAGTTTATTAAAAACATAAGTTGATCAACTTATCATCAGTATTTTTCTGCTGTATAAATACCTTATAGTATCACTTGGATTTATACCCAATTTCACTTTCCATTTCTAAATTTGCTTTTCATGTTCATTCTTATGAGAATAACACTACATGTCGCTTATGGTTTGTACAGATATAGCAATCTGTGAATTTATTATTTTAGTTGCTCTAATAATACTAAAAGATTCAACAATAAACTATGCCATAAATATGGTTAGGAAAATTAAAAAGAGTTAGAGACGTATTCTCTAACCTTTTTGTATTATTTACTGTCTCTAAAAATCACGATGCTTTTTACTTGAAAATACTTGATTTCTTTATTTGTTTTTATCGGGAAATTAAATATATTTTGGGATAATATTATACTTAAAATAACCGCAATTACAAGAGAAAGTTTATTTTTACCTTTTCACACCATAATGGAATATATAAGAAATTCCAAATAGCTTATTCAACGTATAATATATGTGCATATGCCAAAAATACACATTTATAGAATTTTTCCCATATCTGTAATCTGCCCAGTCTTTTATTAGGCATAAGCATAATAAGAGAGAAACCTATACTAAAAGATATGATGAGCTCGCTAGTCTCACCAATGGAGCATAACTCATTATCTTTGGGAAAAATGGATTTCTCCTGTAAACAGATATTCTAGCCCATATTCTATCAACTTCATAAATACATAATCCCAACCAAACTAAAACTATAAGTCCGCTAAGAGTTTATATTTAAAATTTCTTTTATCTTTAAAACTTACTATATCAAAAATTTTGTAATAATCCCCACCCAAACAAGAATGGGAAAAATATTATTATCCTGATATGTATAGGAAATCTCCTATTCTGGATCATACCCTACAAACAAGCCAATACAATCGAAAACACTAAAATATATTCCTTGTTCTGTTTCTCAATTATTTTTAAAATTACTAGTTATATGCGCAAAACATAAAACCATGAAAAGTCCACTCATCCCATAACAGGAAAAATTCAACTTTCACCTGTACCTAGTAATCTTTCCACTATTGTTGAAACTATTTTATATGCAAAGCCAATACTTATAAAAATATAGCTTTGTAGTAATATTCTTTATTCTTGAACATCAATCCAGCTATAAAAATAAACAGCGGAATATGAAACGAATAAATAAATAAAAATATACTATCATAAATATTAGATAAACCAGTAAATCGATCACAAAATGTCCTATCACAACACATGTTACAAGGAAGAACTTTCAGATTATCCCATAGCGCTATTCTATTTCCCATAATATTATCCTCTAATCTACTTTTCCTTTTATGTAAAAATAACCTCAGCTAACTCTGCATCTCCTAGCTTATAAATTGGATTTTTCTTTCCAATTATAATTAGTATTTGGTGTTTCAAAATCTTCTCCATATAAAGTTCTTAGATACTCCTGTGTATTATCAGGAACTTTTACTTTCATACCTTTGAAATCACATTCTTTTAAACCTGAAAATGGAATTTCATAGTGGTAAACCTCATAACGGGTAGGATTTCCTAATGCATTTTTGTCATAAAAATATTGTATCAGAAGATACTCTATCATTTTCCTTATTATAGATAATAAAATCTACATTAAGACCTTTTATAACTATAAGATAATTCAACTAAATTTTTATTGAAATAGAATTCTTTTGTTCTGTTAAAACCATTATTAATAAGATATTTTTCTATTACTTCAAATTCTTCAAAACTTGAAACTTGAACTCCAAAATCCATATCCAAATCATGGCTTATAAAATCATTTTTCTCGGTAGTAACCTAATCAATGTTCCAAAGTCTAACCAAATATTATAATCCTTCAAATCAGAACTATAAACTACATTCAGAATTTCCTCAAAGTTTTCTTTTAACAAATTACTTCTTTTAGAATCTAATTCAATATTAGCTTTCTCATTTAATTTTTATTAAAGGGAGATTTTTAACCACATCTTTTTATCACCTAAAAACTGGCTAAACTTCTCTTGAGCCATTGCAACATATTACTTCTCCTTTTTTATATACGCTACAAAATCATCATGTTGTATTCTTTTTCTACTGGTGGTATTTCCATATAATCATCACCGTAAATTGCAGTAAGAATACGATCATATTCTTTTGGAATATTATACATTCTATCTTCAAATTTACATTCAACTACTTCATCTAAAGCCTTAGCATCTATCTTTGTACTGTATTTTTTTAGATTCCATCAGATAATCGATAAATTCACTTTTACTATCAATTGTAGAATAAGCATTAAGCTTTTCTGTTCCAACTTCTTACACTAGTTAATCTAAACACTACTAATAATACATAGCGAATGATATTCTTAATACCCGCTTCTTTGTTTCTTATACCATACAAAGTATATACAGAAAGTCGGCGATACATATCTAATTTAGTAACTTCTTTGTTTATATCTTTTGTAATTATCAAAAGGAAATACATCCACACGATCCCTAATTCTATATCATTTTGTATATAATTGTTCTCATAGACAGTCTCTACTATCATATACTCTATAAAACGGATAAGGATATCTAGAATCATTTTTCCCATGAAAACAACTTTATAAACACTATCATTATCCTCTAATATGCTTGGTATAAACTATCATACTCATCTCTTTTTAATGCAATATCAACATCGTCGTCCCAAGGAATAAAACCCTTTGTGTCCTACCGCACCTAGTAAACTTCCATAAGCTAAAGAGTAATCGATCCCTTTTTTGACAGATATTATGAATATAGTCCATAACACCTAATTCTATCTCTTTAACTCATTTGCATCTAATTTTTAAAATTATCTCTGTCAGTACTTACTATAGAGTAATTATATCCTGCCATTAAGAATAGAATAATACCTAATAATGAAAATACCATAAAATGTAGAACTTAAGAATAAATTAGATACTAAAAATTACCACCAATATCATAATCATCGATAATAAATCTTTATTAACTAAATCTTCTTTTTATCTTTAATTAGTCGTTTTACCATTGACATAAAGAATGATAAAAACAAAGATTCCCATCGAGATAAATCCTGCAATTCCATTATAAAAATAAAATTTCTAAATATCCATTATGAGGTAAGATAGTGTTCTCTTATTATATATTCATCTGGATTAGTCTTTTTACCTATTTCATACCAGTTCCCACCTGAGTAACCAAAAATAGGGTTTTTAGGTACGAAAGATGCTGTAGATTTCCAAATTGCGAACCTATTATTAGAAATATTCTCTGCTTGTATCAGTTCTTTCTAAAGAAAGATTGTTATCTTTATTTTCTAACTTTTTATTTTGAGCTTCTAACCTTTCTTTATTGTATTTTAAATACTGTTCACTAGTGAAATTAACAGCTTTATAACTGAATAATACAACTACAATTGCATAACTACTTTTAACAGCGATTTAGTATTTCCTTTTTGATAAAACATCACTATCGAATAAATAACTGATGCTAAGAACATACAGATAAATGCTGTTCTTGAACCAGATAAGACAATATAAATAAAATTCAATGCAATAGTTGATGAAACTAAATATCTATAATTCTTCTTGAAACCACATATTTTTGACACTAAAAATATAATTACAATTAAAGAAACTAATGATAAAAAGTTTGGACTTGCTAAAAATACCAAATAATCTAGACTCTACAAATCCTGTCTAATATACAGTCCTTTGTAGTCATGTACTCTGTAACCTTTCAATAATACAAATTGAATTAATGAAACTAATACTCCAAAAAGTATTAAGTACAGTAACCGTATAGAAAAAGTAATTATATAATTTTTTACCCTCTCTCTAGTAACCCCTGTAAATATAGGGAATACTGTTAAGAAATAAATATAAAATATTAACGTGTTTTTTTAATATTTGTAGAATACCCATACGATATCACTAGAATGTTAGTAATTATATTAAAAAGCAAAAACAGTAATAAATATTCTATTGTTTTTATTTTTTAAATAAACTTTTTATGAATAAATTATACGTCGCTAAAAAGAATTCCAAATAATGTCATTCCTCCCAACAATTTTATTTGCTGATATAAATTGTAATGGTACTATTAAACCGCACATACAATAAACAGCAACTATTAAAATAAATGCCAGATTTATTTTTAAAATAATTTTTCTATTAGTTTTAACATACTCTAATTAATATCCCTCTTCTCTATTATTTTTTTCTATATAGATTTCTATTCAATAATAAGGCTACGAATCCAATTTTTTTCTACCTTTTTGTAAACAATGAATCTTTTAGTATATCCCTACTATGATTTTTTTCAAATACGATATTAACTTGTTTTCTAATTTTTATCATTGTATTCCTTATCTAACAATAATCTATCCAACACATAGAAATATGCCCAATTCATTCTCATCTGAGCTACATCTTTTAATTCTGGATACTTTTCTAAAAATAATCTTTCTATTTTTGTTCGTAAGCTTCTATTACATTTTAAAAAACTTAGTTGAAAAATTTCTGAGTAGTAATACTATTTTTCTCTATGAACATAGTAGTATCATTTGTCGCTATCTACTACATTGCATTTATCAAGAAGTTTTTATCATAATAAATGCATCTTCAGCAATTTTCCCAATTTCAAATTTCAAATCTGAAAAATAAACTCTTTTATATAATTTATTAACAGCAGTTACTGACAATATCTTCGCTTCCATAACCATTTTAATGGCATCTTTAGAACTTAATTCCATATTTTCTTATCAGCAACTTGCGCCTCAGGAACATTATTATAAAACATCGTAGTGCCCACACATAGATAAATCAGCGTTTTGCATCTTTTAGATTCTTCATCAATACTTCATACATATCTTCATCTATGTAATCATCACTATCTATAAAAACCGATTAAATCAGATTTTGCTTCATCTATACCCACATTCCTCGCGTCTGATAAACCGCCATTTTTCTTATGAATAACCCTTATCCTATCATCTTTCTTAGCAAGTTCATCACAAAGTTGTCCACTGTTATCAGTAGAGCCGTCATTAACTAAGATAATTTCTAAGTTTTTATATGTTTGATTGATTATTGAGTCAACACAGCGCTCTAAATATTGTTCCACATTGTATACCGGTACTCATTACACTAATTTTTTCGTCCATAATATTCCCCTTTATACTTAAGATAACTATTTTCCATATCCGCTATTACCGAATCATGATGTGGAACTTGTTTTTCTTTTCGGTGGCGGTGTCATATAATCACCAAATGCTGTTTTTAGATAAATATCATACCCCACAGGTATTGGCATTTTAGTATTCTCAAAATCTATAAAGATATTATCTTCAAATGCTTCAATCGGATACTTTTTCTTCATATATCCAGGACCTGTACAAAGTTCTGTTATTCCATCACTTTCCTCAAGCGTATATTTAGTCATTTCTTTTTCTGCTTTTTTCCAGATTTTATAACGTAATTTTCCAGGTGTTAAACCTAAAAGAAGTGTACTACCCCATTTCATAATTGCACCGTGTTTTTCTGGGATAGTTTGAGCACAGAATAGTGAATAAATCAATGCCCAACAAACTTGTTTTTTTCTATCCGCTTCATTTTTAGGATAATAATCCAAAGGAATAACATCTAACGCTAAACCATGTGGCATATCTAAATCTTGCTGATATGGTTTTATACATGTTGTTTCTCTATCACGAATTGTAATAAATAAATTTCTATCGACGAAGTTACTATCACTTTTTGATAAGAAATATTGTTCTTTGCATACTTTCTCCAAAAGTTCTGGAAGTTTCTCATAATCTTTTCTAGGCATGAAAAATCTAAATCATCATCCCAGGGATAAATCCTTTTATTTCTTAGTCCTCCGATAGCTCCACCACCACAAAGATAAATAAAGTAAGTCATGTTCACGACAAAATTCTACAAAATATTCAGCCATCTCTAAGCTTTTATTTTGTATTTCCTTTAAACTACTCACCTACTACCTCCTCAACAATTTCCTTGAAGTTTTCAATAATAACAGCTACATCTTCATCACTAAGTCTAGTATGTAGAGGTAATGTTATTTCTTTCACATAGTAATTATATGCGTTAGGATAGTTTTCAATGTCAAATCCTAAGTTTTTATATGCAGTTAATAATGGTAATGGTTTATAGTGGACATTACAGCTGATTCCACGCTCTGCCATCTTAACAATTATTTCACCACGTTGTTCAAATGTAGCACCTTCAACATGAGTTATATACAGGTGTCCACAAGATTTATAATCTTCTGAACTGTGACTTAGAGCTGTAATTCTTGTCCCTTCGAATCCTTTGTTGTACTGATCAATAATATTCTCACGACGCTCTAAAAGTTTAGGATAACGATCTAGTTGAACTAGTCCAATAGATGCTGCGATATCAGTTAAGTTGCATTTATATCCAGGAATAACAATATCATATTCCCAAGACCCTGCTTTCGTTTTAGCTAGAGCATCTTTTGTTTGACCGTGAAGAGAATATATTTGGTATTCTCTATATAACTCTTCATTATCAAAGTTTTCATTTTCTTTCCATGTTACACTTCCACCTTCGGCAGTAGTGAAGTTTTTCACAGCGTGGAAAGAGAATGTAGTAAAGTCAGCCACAGTCCCTATTTTCTTACCTTTATAAGTACTTCCTAAAGCATGCGCCCCATCAGCTACAACAGCTACTCTACCAAGTTTTTCTTGATATTCACTATTAGCTTTGAATAAGTGTTTCTTACTTTCAACAACTTCAAAAATCCTGTCATAATCACATGGAATCCCCGCTAAATCAACAGGAATAACAGCTTTAGTATTCTCAGTAATAGCATCAGCTAAAGCATTATAGTTCATCTCATGGCTATCTTCAGCAATATCAACGATAACAGCCTTCGCACCAACATGGTAAATCACACTACAAGAAGCAGTATAGGTCATCGCAGGAACGATAACTTCATCACCTTCACCAATACCTAGAACACGTAATGTTAATTCTAGCGCTGCAGTTGCAGAATTAAGACAAACAGTTTTCGGTGTGTTAGTAAATTCCGATAATCTTCTTTCTAATTCTTTTGTCTTCGGTCCTGTTGTAATCCAACCTGATTTCAAAGTATCTATTACTTCATTAATTTCTTCTTCACTAATATCTGGTGGCGAAAATGGTATATTATATTTTTTTCATCTCAAACTCCTAATTATTTGTTTCTACTCTTATCAATAAAAAACACAAGAGACTAATATTGTGAAGGCCTCTTGTGTTTTTGATCGAATTATCTAGATATTATTATACAATATTTCCATAGTTAATCAATCAAAAATACACTTTTAGAAATTTCATCTACTCTATAGTAAACAGCAATCCATATTTTATTAACTATAATTTTTATTATATGACTACAATATAAGATAATCCACCAACTCATAAGCCTCAGTTAATTTTAATATCATTTAATAATATGATATAATTAAATTACTATCAACTAAATACACTACTGTGAAAGGAGTGTAAAATATGATCGAATTACTTCAATTAATAGTTATCTTTTTAATTCTTCATGAATTAAATAAAGAATAATTTCATTGAGTTTCGTTACTCACATTCGTTTAGTGTTGATAGTAGGTCGCGAATGTGGAAGTTGCATTTTCTATTTAACAACCGCTATAGCTGTTCTTATCATTATTTTAATATCATTTTATAACACTGAATTCTTCAATATACTTTTTAAGTTATATTTTCATCTTATCTGGAAGAATTTCCTCCACATAGATTTCATCTACACTTCTTCCGCTTCCTTTGAATTTCTCAATAACTTCGTCTTCATCTTTATATTCGATACTCGCTGGAGAAGTTATTCCTGCAGGAAGAAGTAATGTCGCATTCATTTCATCAGTGTACTTATCTACATATTTAGCAACTTCAGGTCTTACTCCAACAAAACTCATATCGCCTATAAGTACGTTAATAAGTTGTGGAAGTTCGTCAAGGCGAAGTTTGCGAAGCTTATGTCCTACCTTGCTAATACGAGGATCGTTTTGCTGAGTAACAGCTGCCCCAAGCTTATCCGCATCCTTAACCATAGTTCTAAACTTAAAGATTCTAAACGTTCTGCCATATGTAGTTATGCGCTCTTGCCTGTAAAACACGGGACCTTCACTATCAAGTTTTATCCAGATAGCTATTCCTAAAATTATCGGTGATAAAGGAATAAGCAAAATTAATGCCAGCACCTTATCAAAAAGTAATTTCAGAAATAACGATATCTTCTTCTTTTCTATCGAAGCTCTATACTTTTTTACCGCTTCTGTTTCAAATCTATTATCAATGTTCATCTTTCACCTTACTTATTTAACTGAATATTTATAAACAGTTTTTCAAATTTATTCCATCTTTTTATTATAACATATTTCTAGATATAACAGAAGAAAAACCCTAGTAAAAAAAGACAACCAAATTAGGTTGTCTTAAATGATTTTCCAATAAGAAACGGAAAAACTTTTTATTAACTATACGTGCTATTAATTCACACAATATTATAGCTAATAGTAGTTCCACAATAGTAATAACATAGTTACTAAAGAATATTCCTGTATATTTACTAGATAATTGCTCCATAATTATATCGAGAATAAATAATACTATTGGAGAATGGTATGCATAGTAAATTAGAGTGTTCCCACCGATTTTTCTAATACATATAAATTAGGTATATTTACAAAAATATTAAACTTGCCCATATACCAAAGAGCAAAGAACAAAATACAAGAAAGTTGAATTAATCTGTTGATAATATAAATCTACTCTTGTATTATATACACCACACTCAAACTAACTGCTAATACTGGTATAAAATATAATTTCTTGAAATAGTTCTGTATGTTAGCTAGATTCTTTCTCAATATATAACCAGATAAAATAAAGATTGATGCATACGGTACAAAGATCAAAACTCAGATTAGCCAAAACTCCATCGCGTATAATTTCTTTCCTAAACTACCACATAGTATAAGAACAATAAATACAATCAAATATTTATACCATGTATCACTATATTTTATCGCAAAATAACAAACTAGCTCTGCTAAAAAAGTACATTTAAAAACCATAGTTGATAATATATGTGCATTCTATCAGCTAAAATTAATGCTTTTATAAAATATAAAAATATCTATCTTTAATATCAACTGTGGTTGTAAAAATAACTGATTTGATAAAAAATATAGAAATATTCATTAGAAAAACATGGTATAACTATCGCCTTAAATTTCTTCGAAAAAAATTGAACGATAGAATCATACTTTTCAACATTTAAAGTCATCCCTGATAAAAAGAAGAATAAAGGTATATGGAAAATATACAATAATAATTTTACTTTTAGCAGGAGTGTATCCCATATGTCCCGCAATTACTAATATTATACAGAACGCCTTCAACATATCTATATATTTAATTCTCTTATTACTCACTACTTATCACTCCTTAATAAATATACATTAATATCATTTGTAATATTACTATCTTTTACAAAATACACTTCTCTACCATAATTCTCTTTAAATAAACTTTTATTTTATCAAAAATACTAGAATCACTAGATAAAAATAAATTTAATATTATTACTATTAATAGCACTAGAAAGTATATTATTCGTATCTTCCACTCCAAATCCTTTTTAGTTTATTATGATATTCAGGTGAGAATGTTTGCCAAGTCCCAAAAAGTTATCATATTATTCGTTAACTTATTTTTATCAACAAAAACTTTACTTAAATTTGGTTGAGAACTAACTAAGTTTCCATATCCTGAAATAATATATAAATTATCTTTTATTATTAACTAGTACATCATTATAATCCTTATTAAACTCGTAAGAGTTATAGTTAAACCAATATAATTCATTTTTCCCATAGCTACCTATAGAATACATTAATAATACACACAAAACTGTAAAAATAACATTTTCTAAAACCACTTAATAGTTTATAGTTTCTTTTTATAAATAACGCGTTCTCCCATATACAATAAAAATAAATATAGACAGGATAATGATAGGTATATAAACCTCTCTACTACTCTCTGTCTAACTATTAAAAGCTGTTAACAGTGCTATAGGACTTAAAAATAACAAATACCCATAAAAAGCTTTTTAGATTTATAAAATATAAAGACAAGCATTACAAAAAAATGTAAATAACTTATAAAAACTCATTAGAAAAATACTCAAGAATAATCTTTTTAATCGATATATTATATTTTTTTCTGGTACTAACCTTACTTTATCAAGATTGTCTAACAATTCATTGCTAAAGACCCTTTTTCCGAGAAAAATCCAAGAATTATGACTTGCTAATGTATTTTCAGTAATACCCATATTATCTAGACTCTCTTTTTGCAGAATAATCAATGGCTGGATAATCCCTTATTAAAGTACTTTTTCATTCCATTGTATATAAGATTTCTCAACATCATTACTTTGTATGAATAACCAATTCGTTAGGATTACAATAAAAAAATTACACCAATTAGTATACCGATTTGTTTTTACCTTTTTATTATTTATTAATTCAAATATAATTACAGCTAGACATAATACCAAGAGGCTAGATATAATTTGAACTCTTAGAGAAATCCCAATAAATATAAGTATAGTTGAAACAACAATATTATTTTCTTTATACAATAAAAATATTCCAGATATAGCTAACAAGTAAGCAACCATAGAATATGTAAAATATTTCAACAAAGCAAATTCTATAACTAAAACAATTATCCATAATACTATTTTTATATTTTTTTATCTCTAAGCAGATAAAGTAAACATGAGAAACTTATACTATACGCTAATACTAAGAATACAAAAAAATATATTAATACTAGGAAATATACTTTGTAATATTGTTAGTAACTTTGTTAATATTATCCCCAAATATGGAAGTAATACATATTCTTTATTTAATATGGAATAATTAATTGTAACATCATCAACAGCGTGATAAATATAGCCATATAAATATCTATAAAAAACTACTATTAATAATGTAATAACAAACGAAATCATTAGAGATACCGCCTTTTTCATCACTTACTTTACCTCCTTTCGCCTTTAGATATCGTATTTAAATTTAATGTCACTAGTATAATACTATAATTAAGTATTTATTTCAACTTCAACTAGCAACCACAAAAAGCTTTTAGCTCATCTAACCAGTGAACTAAAAGCTCTTATTGTTATATTAATTCTTTTTATAATATCTTTCTGATTCTAAATAAATCACAGTTTATAACCTATTTACCCGGAATCCACGCTCCGTCATTTCCTACGTAGTAACGACCGTTGTCTACTCTGCTGTTTGTTACCATTCTTCCGTCTGATCCCTAGCCAGTAATTTCCTGCCCATGCATTTCTTACTGCTGAATTATTTTTATAGAAATACCAAGATCCGCCTTCTTTTGCCATCCTGATTTATTTCCGTAGCCTTTTATCCATGCTCCGTCATTTCCTACGTAGTAACAGTTTGTTATCTACCCAGCTGTTTGTTACCATTCTTCCGTCTGATCCCAGCCAGTAGTTTCCTGCCCACGCATTTCTTACTGCTGAATTATTTTTATAGTAGTACCAAAATCCGCCTTCTTTTTGCCATCCTGATTTATTTCCGTAACCTTTTATCCACGCTCCATCATTTCCTACGTAGTAACGGTTGTTATCTACCCAGCTATTTGTCACCATTCTTCCATCTGATCCTAGCCAATAGTTTCCTGCCCATGCGTTTCTTACTGCTGAATTGTTTTTATAATAGTACCAAGATCCGCCTTCTTTTTGCCATCCTGATTTATTTCCGTAGCCTTTTATCCATGCTCCGTCATTTCCTACGTAGTAACGGTTGTTATCCACCCAGCTGTTTGTTACCATTCTTCCATCTGATCCTAGCCAGTAGTTTCCTGCCCATGCGTTTCTTACTGCTGATCCATTTTTATAGTAGTACCATGCATCACCGCTTTTTACCCAACCATTTTGAGCATGTTGAGCGTGTTGAGCACGTGGTTTATATTGTCCATTTGATTTACTGATTTCACATGCTATTCCATCACCATCTCTATCTAGATGTCTTGAATAACCATCTTCTCCTACTCGAATATCTCCATACCCTTGGTTCCACGCTTCTTTACAACTATGGAATGTAACTGCTTGTGCCTGTGGACTTGCTACTTCTCCTATACCTGCTACTAATGACGCAACCGCCACAATACTTAATAATCTTCTTTTTTTGTTCATTAATACTCTCTCCTTTATTTTATTATACTGATATAATACTATATATTGTATCCATTTTCAAATATAATCATAAAGGAAAATCTCAAGTAATTAATATGTATTTTTTTAAAAAACCTAGGTTGTCTATATAACAAAACTCGAATCTAGCTTATTCCAGACTCGAGTTTTTATTGTTATTTAGTTTACATATTCAAAGGGAAATAGGACTTTTCCATTCATAATTAACCAAGCACCTTTTGACCTTCTCTACTTTATATTAAAAGTTTTTCAGTACAATACTAAATGTAGTTAAATTATGCAGTAATGCTAGTAAGTTAGATGGTAATACGTTTATTAACCCTAAGAATATTAATAAACTATTGATCGATACCGTACTCTTAACATTATTACTCATCTGCGCACGTAGTGTTTTAGAAACATCTGATAATAGTAATAATGAGCTAAGTGAATCTGATTTTAGAACGACATCACTGATTTGTTTCGAAAGATCAGCACTTTCACTCATAACGATACTTACATCACTTTCTGATAATGCTGCTGAATCGTTTAGACCGTCACCTATCATTAGAACTCGACGTCCTTTTTCTTTTTCACTCTTAATGTACTCAAATTTTGTAACTGGAGTCATACTTGTATGTACTTCATCAAAAGTTACATCATTTAAGATTTTTTTAGTCCTTACTTCGTTATCCCCTGTTAATAAGACAACTTTTTTACCATTATTTCTAAGTTCAGTTAATACCTCATTCGCTTCATCTCTTAGTGGTATATCTACACAGAAAATCGAAATTAATTGTCCTTTATACCCTAAGAATAATAGATTATACTGTTCTTGTTTTTCAGCAATTAGTTGTTTTTGTTCGTCTGTAACAACTACATTTTCATCTTTTAGTAATTGTCTACTTCCGATAACAACTTTTTCTCCATCAATATGAGAAACTATACCTTTTGATGCGATGTGATATAACTCTGTATGCATTTCTTCATGCTCAATTCCATCTTCTTCAGCCTTACTCACAACGGCACTAGCAATCGGATGATAGATATGTTCTTCTAAACACGCTCCAATTTTTAGTACTTCTTCATAAGAATATCCATAAAATGGTAGCACTTCTTGAATATATGGTTTAGATACCGTTATTGTTCCTGTTTTATCAAAAACAAATGTATCGATATCCTCATATTTATCAAGAGTTACAGAGTTCTTAACTACGATTTTCTTATCAATTAAGTTTTTAATAGTAGTTAGATACGCCACCGGTGTTGATAGTTTCAATGCACATGAATAATCAACTAATAGGAACGAAATTGCCTTAGCAAATGATCTAGTAAATAAATACGTAAGTCCCATCGCTAAGAAATTGTATTTTACAATGCTATCCGCTAGTTTTATATATTTGTAGTGGTACGCATCTTCTCTACTTTCAGAATCTTTCATCAATTGGATAAGATGATGAATACGACCATTAACCTGTGGATTTTCAACTTTAATCTTAACTTCACCGTTAACAACTATCGTATTAGAATAAACTTTATCTCCGATATTTTTGACAATCGGGAAACTTTCTCCTGTTAATGAACTTTCATCAACACTAGCGCCCTCTGTCATCACGATACCATCAAATAAAATTTCATTTCCTTCTGAAACTAGAATTACATCATCTTTTCTAACTTCTGAACAAGTTACTTTTCTATTTCCTTCTTCTTCAACAATCCAGACTTCTTTATCCATAGAAGTTAAACTTTGTTCAAGAACTTTTACAGATTTTTTCTCAGACCAATTGTTAAGTGACTCCCCTAGTTCTAAAATAAACATAATAGAACTTGCTGTATCTCTCGCACCTGTCGCTAATGATACAAGAATCGCCGCAGAATCGAGTGTTTCCATAGTAACTTGCTTACGTGCTAGTAGTTTTAATGTGTCTTTCAAATATCCTGAAGCTTTCCACCATGTATGAATCGCTCTTAGTGGAAGTGGTACGAATAATTTCGACATCGCACGCCAAAACAGAGCATCCATTATTATTGAATAAGGACTTTCCTCAGCTTTAGCTACCGGATTCTCATAACAATTTTTACTTTTTCTTTATCAACTAGTTTAAAGAATTCTTGTAAACAACTGCTGCGATTTTCTTTAAAAATAACAACAAAAGTGTACTCATCTTGATAAAAGTCCACTTTTTGTATATTTTCGATTTTGGCTGCTTGTTTTTTAAAATATACTTTTACATCTGGTGTTAAGCGAAAATCAGCTCTAACCCTCGCTCAGGGCACTTGACAGATGCAGTATTTTTAAAAATCCATCTTATTTTGCCTCTAATTCTTGAAGATTGCTTTCTCTTTTTCTTTTTCATATAAATCTTTAGCATCTGCCACTACATCATCAGCATGTTGCTTGATATTTGATACAGTTCCTTCTACGCCATCTTTTTGCTTTTATATAATTTTGATAAAAACAACTGAATAACCTTTCTTAGCATCTTTACTTGCTAAAAGTTTAAGACCGAAAGTCCCTGAATGCTACTCCTCCTGCAAATACCCCTGGTGTTTTTAAGCGTCGCTTTCGCAACTTTTAACGCTTTAATTGACATATTCAATTCCTCCTTATAAATACATTATTATAATTCAATTATATCACTTTTGCTAATTATATGTAAATCTAAAGATATCAAGCTTTCATCTGTTATTTTTTTAATATTTTATCAATGTTTCGACTCTGAAATATTTTTATTTTTTTCTTAAACTTGTATAGTCAAAAATAATATTTCATTTTCTTACCGATAACTTTACAACCCTTGTTTTTACAGTATTTAGGTAGATATTTATTTTTCTTTAGGAAAAATTAACTCTAAAAATTATATGTTTTCTAACATTCCCTCACGCAACTTAACTCACCATGGTAATTTTTCTTCTCTATACTGTAGTAAACATAGTTGTTTATCAATATAAAAACATATAATTATTATTTATATTTTCTATCTTTTTCAACATTAAAAAATTCAGTTCTCTCACTACATATTTGTGTTAGAAATGTTTTTAATCAATCGATAGACTATTTATGTTATAATAACTATGTTAAAGAATGAGGATAATTCGGCAAATCGATTTCTCCGAAATCGCAATTTTCGAAACCATCCTCTTTAAGATTAGAAAAATTAGACTAAACCTATAAATAAGGAGAAACTTATGATTTATATTATTGGACTTGGACCGAATGACAGTTCAAACATTAAAGAAAAATATTAAACAACTTTTGCTAAATAACACTAATGCTATGGTTATTGCGCGTACTAAAGAGCATCCTACGATTTCTTTCTTAGAAGAAAACAACATCAAATTTGAAACTTGCGATAGATTTTATACAGAAAGCGAAAATTTCGAAAATACTTATAACGGTATAGCGAATTACATTCTTGAAGTCGCTGAAAATAATGATGTGATGTATCTTGTTCCTGGACATCCGATGGTTGCCGAGCTAACTACTCAACTTCTAATAAATAGCGGAAAAGATGTTAAAATTGTTGGTGGAGAAAGCTTTTTAGATTCTTGCTTCAATGCTGCACAATTTGATCCTGTAGAAGGATTTTCTCTTGTAGATGCTACTGCATTAGAAACATTAAGACAGGTTAATCCTCTGCAACATCTACTTATTACACAATGCTATGACGATTTGACTGCGGCGAATGTATCAGACGAGCTTATGTCTTTCTATCCTTACGACCATGAAGTTAAAGTTATCGAGCAAGCTGGTGCTGACGATGAGAAAATTTACACAGCACCTCTACATGAACTTTCTGCTGCGGTTGGTGAAGAAGTGAATAACCTACGTGCTTTATATATCGCACCATTAAAAAATGGTCTTAGCTTTAATATTAAAGATTACACTAAAGATTTCGATGAAAATGATGACACTACAGAAACTGATTTAGTGGAAAAAAATTAGAAAAACTTGTCTCAAATCTTAAAGCTAACCTTGATAGAGAGAAGACTATACAAGTGATAATTCGAAACTGCTAGCTGAAATTATCAATACGTCACTTGACTTTACAATCGCTAGCGATAACTACTACGAACTTAATGACATTCTTTCTGAAATGACAGTAGACAGACAAAAAAATAATTTTATAATAAGGACATTAATATGGATAAGGTATTAGCTTTTAGCAAAAATTATTAAAAGAAGTTATAGATAAAAATTCAATCGTTGTTGACGCTACTGCTGGAAATGGAAATGATACGCTGTTTCTAGCGAAAACTTCAGCGAAAAAGTTTATGCATTCGACATCCAACAATTGGCAATTGAAAAATACTACAACCCTTATTAAAGAAGCAGAACTAGCTGATAAATGTGAGATTGTTCTTGATTCTCACTTTTGAATTCGATAAATATATAAATGAGAAAATTCGTGCTATTGTCTTTAATCTAGGATATCTACCAAATGCTGATCATGAGATTACAACACTAGCTGAGACGACACTTGCGACTATTAAGAAATTTTTACTACATCTAGAAGTTGGTGGCAGAATCGTCATCGTTGTCTACTGGGGGCATGAGAATGGTAAGGTAGAAAAAGAAGCATTGTTAACCGAACTTCAAAACCTTGATCAAAAAGAAGCTGAAGTGCTAATTTATCAATTCATAAACCAGAAAAACAATGCGCCATTTATTATTGCAATTGAAAAAAGAAAGGAAATCTCATGCGAGAAATAGAAATAGAATTTAAAAACTTACTGACAGAAAATCAATATGATGCATTATATGAGAAATACAACCTAAGTAATTCTGAAGAAATAATTAACAAAAAATTTCTACTATGATGATGCAGATGAAAGTTTTAAGAACATTGAGCTGCACTAAAATTCGATATACTAACAAAAACAGAGATGACTCTAAAAATAAAAGGTGAAACTCAAAATGTTGAAATAAACGTACCACTTGATAAAAGATATCCAAAAGAACCAACGGTACTACCAATTTTACCAAATGAGATTATCTCAGAACTAGAGCGAATGAACGTGAAAATTAAAACTCCGATGCTAATACAAAAAAATAGAAACATTAAGACATGAAGTAACTTTAGAAGAAGGTTTGCTAGTTTTTGATAAAACAACATTTATCAACGATATTGTCGATTATGAACTAGAATTCGAGACTAAAGATTACGAAAACAGGACTAGTGCATTTGAGAAACTATTAGAAGAAAATAATATAGATAAAAAATCCAGCAAAACCAAAAAAATAGCTAGAGCTGTTGAATATTCAAAACGATAAACTAAATAAATAATTAATAGAATCAATCATAATTTAAGTTATGATCAAAGCACTATGAATATTTCTATATTACTAAGCTATTAAATTAAAGAATTATAAAATTAAATATAACCTCCCTTACGAAAATTATTCGAAATAATATCTTTTAAATAAATTCATACGGAAAGGTTTTTATTATAACTTATTTTTGGGGAGTGAGGAGGGGGACTTTACATTTTGATTTCAAAATGGAAATTTTGACCATTTTTTTCCATTTTGAATTAAATTTTTGACCTCAAAATGGAAATTTTGACTGTTTTTCCATTTTGAATTACTTTTTCTGGTCTCAAAATGGAAATTTTGACTGTTTTTTTCCATTTTGAATTACTTTTTCTGGTCTCAAAATGGAAATTTTTGACTGTTTTTCCATTTTGAATATGTTATAATTATTAAAAAAATATTAAAGTAGGTGATTTATATGAATAAGTATTATCCTCTAGAGAAATTATTTCATATGAATTTAGATATAGAAAATGAATATAACAATAGAATCCATTCTCCTTCTAGTTCTGTTACTTCGCTTAAAATCAATCCCTTTATTAAGGGGTAAGAAAACTAGAAGAGTATCCATTATTTATATATAACTCTGCAGAATTGATCTTAATTTTAGAGAAAATTTACACAAATAGTGCTGAGATTACTGCGAAACAAAGTATGCTTCCAGAAGCTGCACAAGAAAAATTCTTTAATTTGTTGCTTATCAACGAACTTCAAAGCACTAATGAAATCGAAAGTATTCATAGTTCTAAAAAAGAGATTAGCGAAGCACTTTCTAAAAAAGATAGTACTTCTCCTAACTTTAAACGTTTTTTTCTGGTATGGCTTCACTATATTCTCACCTCAACAAAGAAGTCCAAATACTTGAACCTAAAGATTTCAGAAAAATTTATGATGTTCTCGTTGGGGATGAGGTTTCAACAGAAAATATTTTAGATGGAGAAGTTTTTAGAAAAGGAAGCGTAAGTGTCTATGCTGGGAATGATATCATTCACCACGGTTTAGCAACTGAAGATGATATCAACAACGGACTGGTTGATTTAATTAGGTTTTATGAATTATGACAACTTACCAAAAACTATATAAAATTTTTTTATTGGACACTATTATTTTGAATACATTCATCCATTTTATGATGGAAATGGTCGCGTAGGTGAATACTTACTCGCCAAAATCTCTTACGAGTGTAGTAGATATATTTACGGCAATTACTCTTTCATACAGTATTAATAGAAATAAAAAAATAAATACTATAAGAGTTTTTGAGAAAAACATCACACCCTTTTAAACAAAGGTGATATGACTCTATTTGTTAAAGAGAACTTAGAGCTTTTTAGTTTCAGGTCAAGAACATATATTATCTTTCCTAACCGAAAATATCGAAAAAAATGTTCACAGCAAGAAACTATATTAACGATAATATCGCTGACGATACACTTAAAAATATACTATTCTTACTTCTACAAAGTCATTTTATTTAGTGCTAAAGATGCTTTAATAAGTCATACAGAAGTTTCTAATATTTTTAGAAATTTCTACAAAAACTCTAAATAAATATTTAGAAGATAATGAAGACAAGATTACAGTAATTAAGAAGAAACCAAAAATATATACGCTTAGTGATGACTTTTTAGCTAAGATATTTGAATAACAAAAAATCTGGGAAAACAATGAATCACTTTAGATTCACTTCCCAGATTTTTATTTTTATATGTACAAGTACACCTGCACTGATTTTTGTTTTTTTGTATATACAACAATTCAGCCAACGAGTTATTGTTTAGTGTGTGTATATACATGATATCGAAGACAAGTTATTTTTTTCTTCCTACAAAAAACCTCTAGTCTTTTTAAAACTTAACTCCGTTATTTTTAACTTTTGGATAACTGTAGCACCTATGCCACCTAGCTTTTTCAGTTCTTTTTCTGTATAAGATTCAATAATTTCTTTATTATACAATTCAGCACCAATAAACTTGTTTTAATTGTCTTTCCATGCCAGCGAAAAATTGGATCTTCTTTCATGATTTCCTTTGGAAATATTCAGACGACCTTCCACTATCAGAATTACTCTTTTTTTCTATTTCTTCTTTATAGAATTTTTCTAACAATTCATAATGGTATTTACTAGTAAGGTAATCTTTAGCTATATTATTATGCGAAATGCATTTCGAATACTTCGGGTTTTTGCAAATCTTTTTCATCTTGCAGAGTTCCCTCTATAAAAGCTTTCAACTTTTTCAAAACCACCTTTAAAGATAATACCAGTGTATTTATTAAGTTCTTTAAGCTTCGTCATATAATAGTGAACTTCATCAAGTTTACCTTGATTTATACTAAAGATACTTAATAGTAATAATGTAGGTTCTGATTCTAAATAATCGAAACGTTTAATATGATTTCTCATCAAGTCATCTCTATTTAGGTGGACATAAACATGTGTAAGTTCATCTGTTACCTCTGAAAAATCAGACGGACTAGCTTTTAACAAAAGTTCATACAATTTCGCAGCTTCTTCGTACATACCTGCTTTAACATAATACCCTGCAAGTGCATCCGCTAATATCATCTCTTCGGTATCTTCATCACTTTCTGAATATAAAATATCCTCTCCAAGCTCAATAGCCATCTCTATACCACTATGATTTTCCTCATACAGTTCTCGTAAGGCATTAACCTTATTAAAAACACTCATATCACTATCGTCAATCGCATCGACAATATCACCAAGAGGTCCATCTACATCATACCCCCCTTCCACCATATTATAAATATGTTCAAAAACCTCGATAGCATCTTCTTTATTAGAAAAATTCTTCCCTTCAGTTTCTATAAACTCTTTAGTAATAATTCAAATTTTTATCACGTTTTTACCATAAGTCATCCTCCATTAGCTCCATCTGGATATCAAACTCACTATCATCAGCAAACATTACACCATTCATATGTAAGTTTCTGATTGTTCCTACCTAAACCTTTTTATTTTTAAAAACTCAGCCTTAGTAATCTCTAAGAAGTCTTCTTTTGTTAGCAAGAAGTTCTCATGCATAATTTTTAGTTTAGTATCTCGAATAGCCATAAACGATCTATCTCGTTTCATATCAGCAACTGTTATTTCCTTACGATTCGCATATTTATCCAAATCATCACCAATAACATATTCACTTTCCCTAACATGTATAAGGAAGTCAAAAATAATATTCTTTACTTAAAAAAATAATCAAACTTCATAACGATATTAAGAGCTTCTAAATACTTACAATCATCATCCGTACTAAACTTGATTAACTTAGGATTAGTTATTCTATCTAAAACATCAGAAATATATTTATTAACTTTAATCAATTTGTTGAAAAAAATGCAACAGCCTCTTTCTCTTCTCCCTGCATCAAATGGTAAAAAAACTTTTGACAATAAAAATGACCTCATCATCATTTTTACCGTGTTTTATTCGCAAGTTTATAGTAACGATTAATCTCTGTAAAATCATTTAATATAAGACTCGCTACTACAAAAATTGTGATACATCGGCATCATAACTTCATTATCCATATCTAAAATGAAATAAAACGGCTTATAAGCATTCTGAACCTTATTGTATAACTTATTACCTAAATAAAATTCCGCAAGATGATGACAGACTCTCAGATATAGATAATTAATCGGGAATAGCTTACCATCAACAAAGCCTTCTTCAAAATTGTAAGCTTCATCTCTTAGTCGTATTAATCTTAATTCTGTTTCATATTCCGTACAATCTTTACTAACTATTTCCCAGGCCCTAGCATCCACATTATACTTAGATAAATCTATAGCCTTTTTACATTAGATGCATATTTAGGATCTTCAAAATTCTCGATAAATTCCAAAAAAAGTTTCATCGATTCATTAAAATCAGACTCAATCTTTTTAGAAGAGAACTGTATTTCACCATAACCTTGATTAAGATTAAAATCTCTATACTTACTACTTCTTATTCCTGTATATCCTTTTTATCAACAGGAAATTTTATTATTTTTTTATTATTCATTACTTCTCCCCTTTTATTTTTCTAGTAAATCTATAAAATTTACAGCGATTTTTACAATCGGCTTATATGTTAAAATTTTTTTATAAAATTCATTACCCTTCAACTTTATTCTACATCAAAAATACAATATAATACAAACTTAAAACTACCAAATAATCATGTACTCAGAATATAAAAATTTAAAATAATTAACATAAATTAAAAAAATTTTTATCCAGTGATTAACATATAAAAAGCAACTGAATCTCCTTTCAGTTGCTTTTCGTGTTGAAATTTGATAAACATCATTCACTTCTTATAGTCTATCCTATATTTTAGCTATTTACCCAGCGTAAAACATCTTCACTTATGTCTAATATAAATTGATACCTTGCCCGAAAGGGAGGTGGTTACATGTACGATATAATCGTCCAAATTCTTGTTAATTATTATCAGAAATACTAATCCTAATATATAATATTATCCTCTTAATTTATATCAACTTACTTTTAGACACAGCTCATAAATTCCACTCTATACGTGATTTTCACCACTAATCTGATTAAAAATCAAAATTAGGGCTTATATTAAAAAGTATTATTACTTCTTATTCACTTGTCTATACTTTTATCATGCCTTTCTAAATCATGTCAAACAATTTCCATTTAAAATCACTATTCTTTTTCTTGACAACCACCTTTTTATTTTCTATTTACATAATCTTAAAAAATATAATTTTTCTTTATGATAATAAATAGAAAACCTTTTCCGATATAATTTTTGGTGCTATAATAAAGATAGGCTACTAGCTCCAAAAGGAGGTGATGAGATGAAGATAGACATTTCCCAAATCCTTGTGAATTTGTTATCAGGAGTTATACTTCTTTTAATAGAATACTATCTGCTAAAAGATAATCACAGGAAGAAGTAGCCATTTTAGCTCACGACGCACATACTTCACTTGTGTGAATATTAAATATTAATATAAAAAGCCAATTGAACTCACACTTCAATTGGCTTTCGTGATGAAATTTGATAGACATTTCCCATTCACTTTCCTATATTTTAACACATACCTTTTCTTATTGTCAATTATTTAGAAGAGCATCTGCTACACTCTATCCTCTCTTATTACTGTCCATTTTTAGCGTAATTAGCTTCTACTGCTTCCTTTTGCTCTTTCCACCAAAATTCATTTTCTTCATACCAGCGGATAGTATCAGCTAATCCTTGACGGAAGTTTGTAAACCGTGGCTTCCAACCTAGTTCATCTCGTAACTTAGATGCATCTATCGCATAACATAGGTCATGTCCCGCACGGTCATTTACATGTTCATATGCATTCTTGTCTTTACCCATTAATTCAAGAATTAACTCAATAACAGTTTTGTTATCCTCTTCTCCATCAGCTCCAATCAAGTAAGTTTCACCAATTCTACCTTTTGTTAAGATAGTCCAAACTGCTGATGAGTGATCTTCTACATGAATCCAGTCTCTAACATTCTTACCTTCACCATATAGTTTCGGTGTTTTTCCTGACAATACATTAGTAATTTGTCTTGGAATGAACTTCTCAATATGTTGATATGGTCCGTAGTTGTTTGAACAATTAGAAATAGTTGCCTTAAGCCCAAAAGAACGCACCCATGCTTTTACAAGTAAGTCTGAACCTGCTTTTGTTGACGAATATGGGCTTGATGGATTATAAGGTGTTTCAGCTGTAAACTTCTCTCCTACACCTTCGCCTTTCCCTGGTAAGTCTTCACGTAAAGGAAGATCTCCATAAACCTCATCTGTAGATACATGGTGATATCTAACATCATACTTACGACAAGCTTCGATTAAAGCATATGTTCCAATAATATTCGTATGTAAAAATGGATAAGGATCTTTTAGGGAGTTATCATTATGAGATTCAGCTGCATAGTTAACTACTGTATCAGTTTTGCTGACAAGTTTATCTACTAGTTCAGCATCCGCAATATCACCAACAACTAATTCAAATCTATCCTCTGGAAGTCCAGAAAGATTCTCTCTATTTCCCGCATAAGTCAATTTATCCAAGACAGTCACATGAATATCTGGATGATTATTTATAACATAATGTACAAAGTTAGAACCGATAAATCCAGCCCCACCTGTTACTATAATATTCTTCATTTTTTTCTACCTTTTCAAAAAAATATTTAACACAAGATTACTGCTACTCAAGTCAACAATCTACTATTTCTACTTTATAAGAAAAGCCCCCACTGTAAAGTATAACACAGCAGGGACTAATATTCGATCTGTGAATTTAGTATAACATACCTTAAATAAAAAAATACAATAAAGCACCCTGTTTCCGATTAGAAAAAATATTTCTAATTACACTTCGCTCACAGTCAATTAATTCGAAGGAATACCTTCTATTTCTCTTCCTATTTACATAATCTTAAAAAATATAACTTTCTTTTATGATTATAAAAAAAGGAAACCTTTTCCGAAATAATCTCTAGTGCTATAATAAAGGTAGGCTACTGCCCCAGAAGGGAGGTGTTGGCATGAATACTAGCATTTCGCAAATTCTTGTGAATCTATTATCCGGAGTAATTCTTCTAATAATAGAATATTATTTCCTAAAAAGATAACAACGAGAAAAAGTAGCTGTTTTAGGACGCGACGCATACTCGTCACTTTGTATGTGAATATTAAATATTATATAAAAAGCCAATTGAAGTAGAAGTTCAATTGGCTTTCGTGTTGGAAATATACTAGCATTTCACATTCACTTTCCTATATTCTACCATATACCTTTCCTTGTTGTCAATTAATTCGGAGAGTTCCTTTCCAAGTAGTAATATTATTATATAAAGAGATTAAATAAATTCCTTTAAACTATAAATTGCAATACTCACAGAAAGGAACTTATTCTTATGAGTATTCAAATATAGATTTTCAGAGTGACTCAAAAAATTACAATTCTAATTATCTAGTCACTACCTCAAAAATTCGTTAGACTTCTTAAAAACTCTTATAAAAAATTCAGATATCAATAAACTACTGCGTCTTTGAGTTCTCGTTCAAATCTAGGTCTTTGGGAATACCCCTGAAAACATATTACAATTACTCTTCCCGTACACAAAAATCATTGCTCTTTTCAAACTCTTTGAATGTAGGAATGTTTTTATCTTTTTCTGAAATAATAGCTTTTGATAAATCAATCTGCCAGTCAATCCCAAGCTCTTTATCATCAAATATTATACCAGCGTCTGCTTCTGCATTATAATAATTATCACACTTATACATGAAGTTAACATTTGGCGTTAATGTCGCAAAACCATGAGCAAAGCCCCTAGGAACTAAAAGTTGTCTTCTATTATGTTCTGAAAGGATAAAACTTTCCCACTGACCGTATGTAGGACTTCCCTTTCTAAGATCTACTACTACATCTAAAAACTTCACCAGTCACTACACGAATAAGCTTTTGTTTTGTGCAGCATTTCCCCTTTGGAAATGTAAACCACGAACGACACCAGCTTCAACTGATAATGAATGATTGTCTTGAACGAAATTAAAATCTATCCCTAATTTTTTATACTTTTCTTCAGAATAACTCTCCATAAAAGAATCCACGTTCATCTTCAAAAAAACATCTGGTTCTATTATTTTTTTACATCTTTTTAATTTTTGTATCAAAAACCTGCATTCCAAACTGCTCCTATTCCATTTGTTTTTACCCTACTTGTTATTTATATATAACTATTTCCTATAAACAAACCCTATACAGCGTTTCTTACACTACTTACTACTTAAATAATTCCAACTTTTATAACATGTTGATTATCCTGTTTCAATATTTATTATCATTCCCTACATTATCATTTTTCTAAAAAGTCAATTACTTAATAATGTTTTTACCATATATCTCAATAATGTTATAGAAAGCTCAGCAAGAAAATCTCCATATTTTTCAACTCCCTAGTATGCTCCGTATCGAATAAAAAAATGCTGGACTTTGGAATACAGCATGCATACTCTTATTTCTCAAATAATACGTATAATTCATTAAAAATCTCAATGCATCAGTATCTTCAGCATTACCTCCAATTTTTTTCATTGAACCTCTTGATTATTTTCTCATATTCGCTAGTTTCTTTAAATTTATATTTTTTTCTTTTTCCTTGTTCAGGTCATAATCTTTCTTATATTCAATAAATATATTATTAAAAATACGTAACAACTGAGTTAAAAAGTGCTATCTTGTATTTTACTAATTTCAAAAAATGTTTTCAAAAAAATACCTAATCTTTTTACTGCTTCAGAATCATTTTTACACATAAACGCTATTGCATTACCTGTATTTATTCCCTTTACAAGATTTTTTTGACTCTAAAAAAATATTTTTTTAAAAAAATGCTATCAGGATTAGATTTATAGTCTGATTTCATTTCTTCAAAGACTTTTATATATGCATCTCTATCAGAAGTTATTTTTCGTCATATAGTTATAAATAACATTAAATGCCTTCCATGTGTGTTCTAATTTATACTCCTCATAATTTAACCCTTCTAAAAATATGCATCAAAGGTAAATAAACTGAATCATCCTCATAATCAAATAAACGATTTAACACCTCATCCTCTAGCGTAAACTCATTCATAACTTGAAACTTCTGAAAATACTCTTCAACCATATCTCCATTAAAACTAATGCTATTAATTGTCATACTCCTGAATTTAAAGTAATAAAATATTAATGAACTCACTACTTCTCTATATACTCTACTTTGGCGAGTATATAAAGTATTTTTCCTTTTATTTTCTTACGTCTACTTACTAATATTTCTATTTTATCTTTTTGAAATATCATTTCATCTATAGATGTTCTCCCATTTGCCCTGTAATAAATATACTCCTTTTTTTATTGTTCCTAAATCCCCATCTTTAATAGACCTATCCCCATGTGTTTCCATATTGATTTCTATTTTGCATTGCTTCATATTATTTTTTTCCTTTCTTATCTTAATCTTTTATGTTTCTAATTTTTTTATCAAAAACATATTGCATATAAATTTTCACATTCAATTTACTAATAAAACATAAATAATTTTTTTATTAATTTAGCTTACATAACTTCATTATAACAAACCCTAGCTATATATACAATAAAATTATTTATTAGATTATACTATATTATTTTTCACGTTTTTACCAACATAAAATTTTTAGAATTTTATTTTATCAATCTTATAATAGGTAAGTTATTATATAATTGATAAATTTAAGTAACATTCTAGTGTTAAATAGTAACTCCCTGATGTTATAATATAAGTGTATTTTTTTCATTTTTTTGCATAAAATGATACCGTGATTATCTATACTCATTAGCATATCATGTACAAACCATTTAATTCTGTTATCAGAAATAATAAAAAGAAAAAAACTACTAACTAAAAAAAGCAGGAGGGATTTTATGTATTTAAAAAGTTTATCAATAAAAAAATTATAGAAAATATGGCAAAGACTTTCAGACTATTAACTTTGCTCATAGTAAATGGCCTGAAATATCGGATAATGAAGATCATGAAACTAAGATAAATAAAACAGAAGAGTATATATCAAAAAAATTCATCACTTATTGTAGGTAAAAAATAACTCTGGTAAAAGTACAATTATCAAATTATTAACTACATTACAAAAATACCAAGGCAGGTAGTAGGAATGTTTTCAAGTATACGGACTTTAATTTAAAAAAATATTAGCAAATTGGTATAAAACTAATATTAGTAATAAATCTGAAGAAGAAATAAGAAGTATTGATAAATCTGAGTTTCCTAAACTAGAGTTTCAGTTGGTATTAGGAATTGATGATGGAAATGATTTAATTTCAAGTTTCGAAGATATATTAATTTTAAGTGGGATAAAAAAACAGTTAAAATACAAGAAGAACAAGAAACAGAGGAGATTTCTGAAGTGACTATCGATGTTAGTACGAAGTTGCTGATGCTCAATCTTTCTCAGAAGAACTTGTTAACCTTAAGACTAGTTACTCAGAAAGAGAGAATCACCAAGATAAAGAATTTTTAAACTATAGCAAAGAGCTTCAATATAGACAATATTTAGCTTTATTTAGTAGCAATTACTTTGTTTTTAAATTTTTTTATGCTAAAAGGAAGGTATGAGCCATCTAAAGATTTCTCTCTAGCTCCGTTATTAAAAGTGGATACAATAGAAGCAAATACGGTTAAAAAAATGACAAGATCCTTTCCCAAGCTTTACAATAAAAATAGTTTCAACATATGTGAAAAAAATAATGATATGAAAGCAATTAATACTTTAGTTGATGATATTAATTATAAAGTAAAGGATATGGTTGATACCAATATAAAGAATATTCTTCAAGGCGCAGTATCTAGCATTGAATCAACTAAAAATTTAAAAATGAATTTGCATCCAGATGTGACTTTAGAGAAGATTTTTACAAATAGTATTATTTATGAGTACCAAGAGGGAAATAATAACATACCTGAAAGTCAGTTTGGTATGGGATATACAAACTTGATGGTTATTATTGCAAAGATTGTTGACTATATTGAACTATATAGCGAGAAAGATATCAACGGTTCAGTAAATATTCTCTGTATTGAAGAACCAGAGTCATTTATGCATCCTCAAATGCAAGAATTATTTATAAAGAATATTTCAAAAAGCAATTGCTACTTTACTAGGTAAAAAAACAGCAACTAGATACTTTTCAAATTATCATCACAACTCACTCAACACATATCTTAAACAGTAAGATTCAATCAGGAAACACTCTAAATAATATTAGTTATCTAGGTCGACTAGATGAAAAATAATACTATACAGAACATCAGTGATACAGCAATAGTATCTAATGGAAATATTGATAAAAAAACCTATGAATATATAAAAAAATATTTAAGATTAGAGGCATCGATCTTTTCTTTGCTGACGCAGTCATTTTAGTTGAGGGGATTTTCGGAAGAAACATATTTAAGATATGAAATTGATACGCATCCCATTTTTGAAAAAAATCATCATGTGAAAAATTTATAGAATTGATGGCGCCCATTCTCATAAGTTTATTGAGTTATTAGAGTTACTAGGCCTTAAAAACTATTATTTTTTTACAGATTTGGATTTAAAAAGAAAAAAACAAAAAAATAAAAACGGTAAAATAATAAAAACTATCTACTAACATTAACGATTTGAGTTCTGAATACGATAACTCAACCGAGTGTCTAAGCACTAATAAAACTATACAATATTTTGTAAGAAAAAGAAATAGATGATGAAAAAGCCAAATATACTAAAATTAACCCTAAATTAATTGAGAAACTTGTAAATAAGGAAGAATTACATATTGATTATAGTAATACTATCACTCTGTACTCTCAAGGTAAAATAAATGGATATTATGCTACTAGTTTTGAAGAAGCAATTATTTTAACAAATGCAGTAGATAAAGATAAACAAGAATATACACAATCCTTAATTAAGCTTCTAAAAATATGTCCATCCAAATAAGGAGCGCTTTTCAAATATCAAAAGAATGTTTCAAGATTGTTGAGGAATCTTACATATATCAAGTAGATTTGTCTAATGATAAAACAAAGTTTTCTACTGAATAGTGTATTTATCAATAACAGATAAAGAGTTTAATCTCAAATTACCTAAGTATATTGAATCAGGCTTAAACTCGCTTTGTAATTATTTTAAGGAGTATGAATAATGTTATATACAATTAGTCCAGAAAACAAACAATTAGAATTAGATATCCAGCAAAAACATTAGCACATGTCTGGATAACTTTGAAAGTTTTTGTTTTGATGCTGGTGCAGGAGCTGGAAAAACTTATGCACTTCAAAAATCAATTGAGCATGTTTTAAAAACAAACGAGAAAACTTTAAAACAAAATAATCAAAAAATCTTATGTATCACTTATACTAATGCTGCAAAAGATGAAATTCTTAAACGACTTGGGAAGAACTCTTCAGTAGTGGTTTCCACAATCCATGAGTTTCTTTGGGGATTTATCGCTATTCAGCAAGAATTACTAACCATAGAACATGAGAAAAAAATTAAAGAAACACTTAAGGAGCTCGAACAAAAATATAAACGATAATCCTCTTTCTAGAAGTATTAATCTGATTGAGTTTAAAAATGCGATTATCGATGAAGAGTTTTTGAAAAATTTTCTATAATACACCTAGTACTCCCGCAGAAAAAAATTTAAATCTATGATTAAAGAATACCGTGAATACTTTTTCTCCCTATTTAAGTAATGTTAAAACGTTTAGAAGTTTAGTTAAGATTGTTATCAAGAAACACAAACTTGAAGAAACATTGAAACAAATTGATGATAAAAAAATCTAAACAGGTTATCTATAATCCTATTCAAAAATCGAGATAAACTTGAAAAATTATATAATTAGCCACGATACATTGTTACTTTACTGTGAAAAATATTATTACAAGTCAGAATATATTAAAAAATTATTTTCAGATAGATATCCATATGTCTTAGTAGATGAGTATCAAGATACTGATAAAAAAGTTGTTAGTATTATTGATAGTATTAAAGAATATACAAGTTCAAAAGAAAAAAATTTATGGTAGGTTTCTTTGGGGATTCTTTACAGAATATTTATGAAAACTGGAGTAGGGATTCTTCCCCAAAAATAAGTATCAAATTATTGAAAAATTTTTAACCGTCGTTCTTCTTCACAAATAGTAGGCTTGATTGAAAAATTAGAAATGATAATTTTGGTCAACAGTCTATATACACTAATTTTAGCAATGGATCTTATAATTTTTTTATATTGCAGAAGATAATTTTAACCTACCTAGTTTTCTACAAGAAAAATCTAACCAATAATACAGCCTGTCTTTTTAATGAAGAATGACGATATTACAAAAAGCAAGAGGATTTGATGAAATATTGACAGTTTTGAAAAAATCTCCCTGATTTAGTGGAAAAACTATGAAAACATAACTAAAGAATTTTTACAGAAGAATTTACAGCATATGGGATGGTTTTTAAGAGATATTTTTAACTTTCATAGACTTTATCCAAAAAAATAAAAAAATGATAATTCAACAGTTAGAGAGATTGTCCAATTTATAACTCCATATAAATCAGCACTAACGTTTGCAGAGATGCAGAAATTCATTAGTAGTTTAAGAAAAAATTAACTTGTCAACACTGACAATCAATAAGTGTATTAAAAAAATTGTTAATATCAAAGGGTATATCTCAGGGGAAAAAAATTTTTAAGGAAAAATATTCTCGATAGATGATACTGAAAAGGAAATATTAGCCAATATAAAGGATCGTGCACATGATTATTTCTACTATTCTCAAGATTCGGAAGACTCCAAAAAGAAATGACAGTTATCGATGATTTTTGAATTAAATATTTCTATATTTTTTTCAAATGGTATAACTATATTTTTTTGATGGCACCAAAAATGAAGGAATTAGTTATTATACATTGCATGGTTCAAAAGGATTAGAATTTGACAATGTAGTTGTTGTATTGCAAGATAACTTTGCAAAGGGAAATGATTATTGTGAAAAATTTTTTTAAAAAATACCACTCTCCTTCAGTCGCTTCTGATTCACAATTTCAAAAAGTTCGTAATCTACTATACGTTGCTTTTTCAAGAGCAAGAATTAATCTTCATGTCATTTATAAAAACAATTCCCTGAAGATTCATTAGAAAATATAAAAAGAAATTTTTGGAGAGAAGTTCGTACTTTACCTTAATAACAAACAATATTAAATTCTTATTCAGCAAAAAAAGTGCTGACTTAAAAGTCTTAAATAAAAAATCTCTAAACAAAAATAATTTATCCCCGTTTAAATACACTTTATAAGAACCTTTTAGATATCTAATAAACTTTTGCCGGGAGTGACTCAACAAAATCGATTTCTCTGATTGAGTCACTCCCTTAAATTCTATAATTTTAAAAGCCCACAAATTTTATAAATCTAATATATCAAAACTATACTACCTACTTAAGCATTGCCTTCATCTCTTTGATATTAACAGTTTTCAGTAAGAATAACATACCTAAGTAACTAATTCCACCGATTGCAAGGTAAATTACAAGACCTACAATTCCATCAAATCTTAGTGTCATTTTACAGAACATTACAGCCCCGAACATTACAAGGGATGACAATATGATTTTTACTAAATCTTTATTGAACAGTAAGTTCTTATTAATAATATTACGGCTATAATACCATTGGATGGCGAATACTAAAATTTCAACAACTACAGATGTTATACTCGCTCCGATATAACCGAAAAACGGAATAACAGCAATGTTAACAGCCACACTGACAAATGCAGGAATCGTTGTCGATAGCATAAATTCTTTGTTCTTATTTCTTACTACTAACACTTGATATCCAAGGATATTCGTCCAACCTACAAACATAATGTTAAACACAATAATATATAATACATACTTAACATCTTGGAAGTTTTGTCCTAAGAATAATTTAACGAATACTTCATTCACCGCAATTAGGCCAAAAAAATCATGGGGAAGATTATAAGGTTATACAAAATGAATGAGAATTTCACCATATTTTGCGCTTCTCTATCTTTTCTTTCAGAAAGAAGATTCGCAACTCTCGGTAACATAACAACTCCTAGTGAACTAACAACCTTAAGTAATATACTAATTAATTTTTGACCTTGTTCGTAAATCCCCACATCCGAGTACGATCCTAAAAGTCCTAATAACGTTCTATCTAAAACAACATAAAGTGATATCGCTACTTGTGGTAAAAATAACAATACAATAGGATGTAGATTTTTCTTAATAGCATTCGCATTAAATGAAGGACGTTTTATGAATTTCTTCGCCGGCACCCACATTACAAATTGTCCTAAGAAATCAAAGATAACAATTAAAAAAATACGTAAAGATATAAGTCATCACTACTTTTAACAAAGGTAAAAATACTGATTACTCCAATAAGCCTAATAACTACGTTTCTTATTGTTATTTTCTTGAAATCTTCTTTACCTGAGAATAGCCACGAGATGTCAATCATATTTGCGAATAGAGTAATCCCCACTATTAATGGTAGTATACCTCCCATCTGTGGGATACTAAATATCGATATTACATAAACAGAAATTGCTAATATACTCGCGATAAGTTGAATCGCATATATATTCCAAAATGCGCTACTTACATCACTTGCAGCCGCTATTTGCTTCGTACCATAAACACCAATACCTAACATCGCAAATAACGAGAAATAACTCACTATAGAATTATAAAATACATAATTCCCTAAAGCTTCACTAGTGAAAATTCTCGTAACATACGGAACCGTTACTATCGGTAATATTATCGTTAATATTTGGTACGAAAGATTATATAAATAATTTTTATTACTTTCATTATATTTCCTCATCACATATGAAAAAAACCCCTAAAAAAATAGGAGATTTCTAAATTTTTATTACTAGTATAAGTATACGGAATTTATCTCCATATTTCAACTATTTCTAAAATAAATTAATAGAAAAAAATATCACCATTTCAAATATATTTCATTATAAAAATTTTATTAATAAATATTTACTCCAAAAACCTTGTATTTTAATAATAACTATTAATTTAAGAAACTATTAAAAAAATAACGTAAATAATTTGAGCTAGTTTGATAATTATGATAGAATAAACTATATTTGTGTACTTATAAATAACTAAAAAAATAGAAATATAAAGGAGAACTTAGTAATATTATGAAGAAACAAACGTTTTCATTAAGAAGAAGCAAACTTGGGACAGTTTCTGCATTAGTAGGACTTAGTATCGTTGGAGCTGTTGCTTACGCTGACGGTAGTGCATTAGCTGCTGATACTACTCCAACTCTACTAATGCTACTGAAAGTAAAACTACAGTAACTAAAGAACAATTACAAGACGCCGAAAAGAAAGTATTAGACACTAAAGCTGCTATCGAGGAAAAAGAAAAAAAACGCCCTGAATTAGCTTTAATCGCTAAAAAAGCTAATAGTGAAGAAAAATATGCAGCTGAGAAACTAAGCGAAGCTACACCTGCTGCTATTCAAAAAGCTAAAGACGATGCAGCTAAAGTTGCGGAAGATGTTAAAGCTGCGGAAGATGATCTAAAAGCTAAAAAAACTGATCAAGAAACTCTTACTAAAGATGTAGCAACAAAACAAGCTGATGCTGATAAAGCAAATACTGCTGTTGATACTGCCGCTAAAAAAGTACAAGACTTAGAAAATGGTACTCCATCTCTAACTGCAGCTGAAAAAGCTAAAGCTGACGCTGAAAAAGCTAAAACTGACGCTGAAAAAGCTAAAATTGGCGCTGAAAAAGCTAAAACTGACGCTGAAAAAGCTGATGCTGATGCAGCTAAAAAGGTAACTACTTTAAATAATGAGTTAACTACTAAAAAACAAGCTTTAGCAGAAAAAGAAAAAGCACTTAAAGATCTTGGAGACGCTCCTCAAGGATACGATTTCTCTGATGTTAAATTTAATTTAGGTGCTGACTTTGCAGCTGCATTAAATGAACGTGCTAAATTGATGGGTGAAAATGATCCAAATAACACTGGTGATGGACGTGCCAACGAACTTAGCACAAGAAACCAAGCTGAAGTAAATGCTAATGCTGAAAAATTAAAACAATTAGCAAAAACTAATATGGCTAAAAATACATACACTAATACAACTGACACACGTGAAGTTGATATTTGGAACTTAACAGCTGATCAAAAGAGAGAGATTAACTTATTCGGTCTTCACATCGTTAACCAAATCCGTGAACAACTAGGAAACCCTAAAGTTAAGACAACTGTAGGTATGGAAAAATTTGCAAATGAAGCTGCAACTAATCGTAACAACGCTAAATTCCAAGGAACTACTAATCCAAATGATCCTACAGAGAATTCTAAATATAAAAAAAGTTCTTAAAGGTAGTAGCTTCAATTATGCTAACTATGACTACGATGGAATAAACGCTCCTGCTAGAGCAAATGGTTTATCATATAAAACTGATAACAATCAAAACCAAGCAGATATTATGCAAGTTACTAAAAACCCTCGGGATGGTAAGTTCATTGAAGAAAAGAGCTATCCTTCACTACAAGAAGCTGCTAATCCAAAATTTACAATGACGATGGGACAACTAAAAGAGTATATTTTTGAAGCATACAAACAAAAAATGTTTACTAACGATGAAGATTTTCGTGGAAGTAATTATCACCGTAAATGGGAAAATGCTCTATCAATCGGTGGAAGTATCGCTTTCCGTAAAGATGGAGAAGGAAACAAGCTAGGGCGTAAAAGCTTCTGAATATAATGCAACAAGTGTTACTGCTACCGTGAGTGTTAATCCAAAACAATTTGGAACTGAATATTACTCTAATCTAGAGATTTTTGTTCACAACTTCCAAACAGCGGGTGAAAATACAGCTCCTGGTCAAGATACAAACAGTATAGTTCTTGATCCAGATAAATTTAATGCGACTGAAATCAAAAATGATCCAACAGCTGCAAAAAGAATATAGTGCTAAAAAAACAAGTCGCCGAAAAAAGCAGTTAAAGACGCACAAACTGAGGTTACTACAGCTCAAAACAACTTAGATGCTGCTAAGCAATATAAAAATCAATTACCAGTCGCTGAAAAAGCTCTTCAAGATGCAACTAGCAAACTTACAGCTGCTGAAAAAGCTCTTCAAGATGCTGAAACTAACTTAGACAACTTACGCAAAGGTATTAGTAATAAATCCGATGAAATTAATAATGCTAAAACTGCTCTAGAAACAGCTAAACAAGAAGCTGAAAAAGCTAAAACTGCTCTTGCTGAAGCTAAGGCTAAATTATCTAAGGCAGATGAAGACGTTAAAAAAGCTGCTCCTTCAGTCATCTTTAAATTAGCTGCTAAAAATGAAGCAGAAGAATTAGTACGTTCTCTTGAAAATGCTAAAGAAAATTATGCTAAAGCTAAAGCTGATAAAGAGACTGCAGATGCTAAATTAAAAGAATTAGAAACGTGCTTAGCTGATAAACACACTGAACTTGCTAGATTAGAAGAAGAATACAAAAACCTTCTAAAACAATACATAGGTAATTTAACTCAGCCTGGAAATCCAGAATTAACATTCACTGAAGAAGTTAAAGAAGAGGAAATCAAATTCAACGTTGTAGAAGAATTAGATTCATCTCTTAAAGAAGGAGAGCGTGTTGTTAAAACTAAAGGTGTTACAGGTCGTAAATCTGTTAAAACTATCACATTTAAATCAGGAAATACTGTAATTGATACAGCTAGAGAAGAAACTATTCTTACTCCTGCAGTTGATGAGGTTGTGGCAGTAGGATCAAAAGTTCCTGAACAAACACAACCAGGTAACCCTGGCACTCCTGGAGTTTCTGGTAACCCCGGCACTCTTGAAGTTCCTGGAAAACAAGAAACACCTGGTGCTTCTGAACAGCCAAAACCAAAACCTGGAAATCCTGGTTCTCAAAAAACTCCAAGTACTACTGAACAACCTAAAAGCTCCTGTTCAATCTCAAGTTAATGCTAAACTAAAAGCATTACCTAACACTGGACAAAGCGAAAAATGGAGTTGCTTCAGTTGCGAGACTTGTCGCTTTAGCTATTACTGCTAGATTAAGAAAAAGCAAAAAAACTAATTAACTAAAATGATAAATAGAGGTGAAGGCACGCTTCAACCTCTATTTTTCATATCTAAAAATAGGATTCAAAGTATTCATTAGAACACCTTGAATCTTATTTTTTTAATTTATCTTATTTATCTAATAAAATATTCTCTATTTTCTTAGTTTTCAGAAACTAAATCAAATCCTTTTTCTATTAAATTATTCTTAACTATATTTGTATCAATTCTTTTTTTCTTGGTGTAGTTCTAATATTTTTTTCAGCCCATTTAATTGGAGAATCATTTAATGAAAGATAGTAATAATTTGAATTTACTATAACCTCAGGCGGAATGACATCCGAAGCAAGTATAGGAATACCATTTGCTTGAGCTTCCAATAGAGCTACTCCCAGACCTTCAAATCTTGATGGGAATATGAAGAAGTCAAACATACTACACAAGTCCTCAACATCACTTCTCATTCCTAGAAATTCTACTTTATCTCTTATCCCTAGTTCTGTTGCTTGTAATTCTAAACTACTCGTATCTCCCCCGCCAACTAGAAATAGCCTTGTTTTATCTTTTCTTTTAGCAAATTCAGAAAAATACATCTATAATAAATTCTTGATTTTTTTGGTAATCTATCCTTGCAACATTACCTATAATAAACTCTTCATCTGTTATATTAAACTCTTTTCTAAGTTTAATTCTCTTTTTCTTCGTTAAAAAAATAAATTTATCAATGTCAATCGCATTAGGAATCCACTTAACTTTATCATGAATTTTCTTCGAAACATCCATTCAGTAGCTTGTTTACTACACGACCAGAAATCAGTAGCATAGTGATGAACAAATTGCTTTGTAACATCATGAACTAAATTAGAAAAATTGCTTAGCTGTAGTTTTAGCATTATGTGAATGTAAAATTATTTTTTTCACACCATATTTTTTTGCCATTTTCATATTCCCTAAATTAACAATCATTAAGGCATTAATCCAAACTGCATCATAATTACCTTCTTTAAATACTTTTTTTCCAGAGCCTTTTTATAAAGTACAGGTTGTTCCCTTCTTCTTGGCACTCTATGGTATTGAATTGGGCTTTTTAGATAATCTATCAAAATCTTCTTTAAACCCTATCTCACCCTCACGAGTACATACGAAATCTAAGTGAAACTTGTCTTTATCCATGTATGTAAAGAAATTTTTATGACACTTTCCATACCACCTCTATTATTTGTCATCCCAAAAAAACTAATATTTTATACATAATTAAATCCTCTCATTCTTAGTTTAGATATTACTATCTAAAGTTAATGTATTTTTGTGGCATCAATACAATATTGATATACGGAATTTTTTTAAGAATATTAGTAGCTACTATCGATAAAAACCAACCTAGTACTAATCCACAGATTATATGTATATATACTGATGTGATTCCTGCTTTTAACATAATTATTCTTAACATACTACAAATCGGAGCATGTAATATGTATATTCCTAAACTATCCTTACCATATTTAGAAAAAAATAGTTAAAGAACCTTGAAATACCTTCTCTAATCTAGGATATATTACAAATGCTACTCCTACACTTACTATAAATGCAATAGCCCATAACTGTGGTGTATCATATGTTACATACATTTTCTTCACATTTGGTCTGTAATAAATCGACCAACATACCATATAAATTATATCGAAGATTACAGCTCCACCAACCACTAACTTGATACTTAATTTACTTAAATCTACCGAACGTAGTATTGCCCCTAACATGAAGAACATTCCCCATACTAGTGTTTTTTTGAACTATGTAGATATCAAAAATTCATTAATAGGGCAATTACAAAACCTACTCCACTAATTATAAATAATATTTCTTTTTCTTTTTATATAAACAGACAATAATCCATATATCATAGATATAGACCATAATATGTAAAGATACCAAGAAACACTTAAAGGCATTTTATATATATTTACTACATCAATTATTGTAGTTGGTACTCGTGTTGATGATCCAGCTACTTTTTGTAGAATAAAAATGAATTATAGAGTAGAATATATAAGGTAGACCTAATATTAAAGTTCTCTTTAATGCATAATTCTTAAAAACCTTTTAAATCTTCTACAGGTTGGAAGAAATACCTGATAAAGCAAAAGAATACTGGTATATGGAAAAATATAAACCTGGGCTGTTATTGTTATTAACATCTTATCATAACTTGAAATTTCCCCGATTCATATAACCCTAAGAATACGTGACCTAATAGAACTAAAAAGATTGTGAATCCTTTTCCAAAAATCTATCCAATTTATTCTATTTTTTTAGTCATTATTACCTAATTCCTCTCTTACTACATTAAGAGCTCTTTCGATTACTACGTGCATATCATAATATTTATAGTCCGCAAGACGTCCGCAGAAGATAACATCTTTACCTTTTGCTTCTTCTAAATATTTTTGATACATTTCATTGTTTTTAGCATCGTTGATTGGGTAGTATGGTTCATCTCCACGTTTCCAATCTACTGAGTATTCACGCGTAATAACTGTTTTTTCTTGAGTACCTTTTTCGAAGTGTTTATGCTCGATAATACGAGTGTAAGGAACTTCACGTTCTGTGTAGTTCACTACAGCGTTACCTTGGTAGTTCTCTTCATCTAGTACCTCATGTTCAAAGCGAAGACTTCTGTATTCTAATTCTCCGTGTTTATAATCGAAGTATTGATCGATCATTCCTGTAAATACAACTTTTTTCGCACTTGCTTCTAGCTCTTCACGGTTCTCAAAGAAGTCTACATTTAGTTCTACTTCAATACCTTCTAACATGTTTTCAATAATAACATTATATCCTCCGATTGGAATACCTTGGTATCTATCGTTGAAATAGTTGTTATCGAATGTGAAACGTACTGGAAGACGTTTAATAATAAATGGTGGTAGTTCAGTTGCACTACGTCCCCATTGTTTTTCTGTATAACCTTTAATTAAAGTTTCATATACATCAGTACCAATAAAGCTTTGATAGCTTGTTCTTCTAAGTTTTTAGGTTCACTATCTTGCAGATGAGCTGTTTGTTCAGCGATTTTAGCTTTTACTTCTGCAGGAGTTTTAGTTCCCCATAATCCGTAGAAAGTATTCATATTAAAAGGTAGATTATATAATTTACCTTTATAGTTTTGCTACCGGTGAGTTAATATAGTTGTTAAACTCAGCAAACTGATTCACATAATCCCAAACTTCTTTGTTAGAAGTATGGAAAATATGCGCACCATATTTGTGAACGTTGATTCCTTCAACATTCTCACAATAAATGTTCCCACCGATGTGGTCACGTTTATCTATTACTTTTACTTTTTTTCCTTGTTTTTGTTGCTTCGTGAGCAAAGATTGCACCTGACAATCCAGCCCCTACTATTAAATAATCGTACATATGTTCCTCCTATAAATGATATATAACTTATCATATTTTTTTATTTTTTTCAACTTTAAATTAAACTTATATTTTAATATTTTTTTACTACTCATTTTGTAAATCTAACCTGGTCTTATAGAATAATGCGACGAATTACAAACCAGAAACTATTGTATTGTGGTAATATCATCAGATCATCTATAATTCCATGTAAAGCAAGTAGAGAGATATTATATATAAATAGACATCATTAAGCCTATACACCCTCCACATTACTATCGTCATTCCTAGTATAAATATAACTAAAAACAATAAACCTACTTTCAATAATAATTGAATATATAAATTATCAACATAATCATAAGTTTCTGTTGTAATATATCCATCAACGTCCAAGCCATTTCCTACTAACGTTATTTTTTTACCAAATATCCCATAACCATAGTATTTTTAAAGTACTATATCCTAGTGAGAGTCTTCCACCTAAAAATTCATTAATATTTGACTGCCATTCACTCAGATGGTTGTAACCAATAGTAAAGTACAAGCTAAGCAATCCTGATACTACATATGAGACAATAAGTATCTTATTCATTAAAACTATTTTTAAATTTAGAGAACATCTTTATTAGTATTGTTAAGATAAGAAGTATCATTCCTAATCCAAAAGTAAGCCTTGAATCAGTAAATTCATATAAAGCATAATTTCCAATAATCAAAAAAACATTAATGTTCTCCATTTTATATTGTCTTTTTCTAAGTATACTTTTAAGAATATTATGTTACATAAAATAGCTGGGCCAAATAATGAATATCTGAATCCAACATACTCTCTCTCTCCCACCATCATAAGTTATATAGTTAGTAATCCATCCTAAATAACTACTCACTATAATAAAAAAATTAATAATACTAAAGCTTATTCTATAAAGATTTTTAACTATAGTAGTAGTATTCACATTTCTTGCTGAATATATAAATACAGGTAGTACTGCATAGTTACTTCCCATATAAATATAAAACAATCCAGATATAACCGCTAAGATAATAAATAATATTAAATCTCTAGAATTAACTTTAAAATCAATAACTTCCTTAAATATCAACATTGCTAACACAATTATAATTAATAAATTACCAAATACATTGATGTTTTTTTGAATAAAAACGAAGTATCTAGTAGATTGTACCCCAAATATATACTGTATGCAAAATAAAAATAAAAAGATTCTTTAGGAACTTTTCTCTAATGTTATCTTCATAGTATCCCCCTACTCTATTTATTACTTTTCATATTATCTAAACACTTTTTGTACTGCTTTTTATAGTAATATCCATTACGAAGTTGCATACCTATTTGAATAGCATTATTTTTTTCAATTCAGTATAGTCACTATCCGAGATATTATTAATTACATCATCAATTTCTGTTAAACTTTCAACTAATATACCTGCTTTTATGTTTTTCTATAAAAATTAGACATTCAGCTTCTTTCCAAATGATAACTGGAATTCCTGCTGATAAATATAGGGACGTTTTTATGCGGATTATTGTATCTTAAATAGTTTCCTGTATTTCCACTACAAGTATCTAAACTGTCTCCATCCCATACTAATCCAAACTTACCTTCTAATTTCCCTGGCAATTCATCAGGTTTAAAAACTTCCAAAATACTTTATATTATCGCCTAATTTAATATTTTTTTATCCATATAAGGACCATACAGATTTAACTGATAATTAAAATTATGTTCAATTAATTTATAAATATAGGGACTTTTTCTCAGGAAATAAATTTCCTGCAATTGCTAAGGAATTACTATAATAGTTATCTTTCATTTCTAATGAACTAATATAATCGAATATTTCTAAACTTACTAGTTTGTCTTCGGAGATTCCTCTATCAATAAGATACTTCTTCATTTCATCGTTATGACAAATAATTTTATCAAAGTTATTCAATAATTCATTATCTGCAATTTTATGAATTGCATCATTATACATATATGATAATTTCCTTAAACTTTCTAAATCATGAATAACTACAATGAATTTTTGCTTTCTTAATTTTCTTTATCCACGGAATTATTTTATTTGCTATCCTAGTACCGTTAGCTGGGTGTTGATAAACAAGAACATCTCCTTTCCCTAGTTTTTGCAAATACTTTTCCCCCATTGAGAAATACCAACAGTCAGCATCCATAACTTTCTGTGTAAATCACCTTTATTGGGAGGTACTTTAAATCCTATGCTTTTTCCTCCTAATTCCTCTGTAAATTCATAAATATCATTAGGTGCCTTAGGCCCAGCAGTTTCTTCTGTTCCATTATGCATTTTTTTATAATATAACATTTATAACTAGTCTCCTCTCAATCAACTTATTTCAACAAATATTTAGCTCTGATAACTATACCCAGAAGTCCAATTTTATATAAAATATATTTTTAAATATCTAGGTTGTTTTAATAATCTATTAAAGTTTACTTTTTCTTTAATAATTTCACTTTTTATTTTCTCAAAAAGTTCTGCATCCTTGTCAGTAGATTTCAGATAATCTATATATAGCTGAGACATCTCTACTTTATACCAAGCTACTATATTCGAAGCATCTTTACCTCTATCCTCTAAATATTTTTTTACTCGCGCGATATATTTCGTTAGCTGATAGATAATGATCTTTCATATTTTTCATAGTAATTGTATTAGTAATTGCACCTTCATTTCCTTTCCAATAATAGTAAAGGAAATAATCTAAACCTACTACTTTTTTTCAAGTTTAGGAATAATCTATGCATTATTTCTAAATCCTCATAGTTTCTTCCTTCTAAGAATCTAATATTATTAAATACTTCTGTTTTAAAAAAATCTTTGTCGTTACAAAAAAAGTCATATCTACCCAAGAAAGATGAATCTATATATTGACTTACATCCATATCTTTAGGATTTTTCACCTTTTTCAACAACTTTCTCTTCCGTAAGATATGTTCTCTGAAACGAAAATCATATCGTAATCTTTTTCCAGGTACTCATTCAGTACTTCTAATGTATCTAAAAGCCAACCAATCATCTGAGTCAACAAAGAATATATAATCTCCTTTTACACTATCTAAAGCTACATTTCTTGCAGAAGATAACCCTCCATTTTCTTTGTGGATTACCCTAACCCTACTATCGATTTTTTTGCATATTCGTCACATAATGCAGGACAATTGTCTGGACTTCCGTCATTTACTAAGATAATTTCAATATTTTTTTGTATGTTTGATTTAATACACTATCCATACATCTTTTCAAATATTGTTCTACTTTATATACAGGTACTATTATACTAACTAACTTATTCACAATATCAGGCCTACTCTCCTTTTTACTATATTGTTTTCCCACTAATTTTACTTAAAAATATATAATACTTTACTTCCTAAACTATAGTTTAGTGTAAATAATATTAAAATTACTTTTCTTGAAAATGGCAAGTACTCTGATAATAATTGTTTATTTTCTCTTATACTCTTTAATAATTCTTTTATTTTCTTATCGTATTTTTTTCAAATTATCTTTCTTATTATCTGCTAAAGCTATTCTACATAATAAATTGAAGTCTATTCTTTTTCTATTTATTACGGCATATTTTAAGAAATTTTTGATTCTCGTATGCTCTCGACTCTTCTACAATTGTATCCCAAATTTTCTCTAAATCAAAAATCTTTATCTCCAAATTTTTGCTGTTAATCCATTGTCATTAATAAAATAATTGTATGTTACTCTATTACTATAGAATATACTTTGAGCATTTTTCATATATCTAAATGTTCCTAAAAACATCTTCAGTGAATAGACCAACTGGAAACTCAACACCTTCCATTATTTCTCTTTTATACAGTTTTTGACCAGGCGTAATATTCAATAGAATTCCCATCTATTTTAAAGAATTTTTTTCGCATATTCTTCTTGCGTCAGAACCTCTTCTGTTAGACTATCAGGTTGAGAAGTTTTTCTTGATAGCCTTTAGTTCTTATATTATTTGTAACAACCATATCTACATTATGTTTTTTTCATAGAATCAACATAATACTCAATCGCATCTGATTCTAACCAATCATCTGAATCAACAAAAAGTAACTGCTTCACCATTTATGTGTTTCAGTCCTGTATTCCTTTCGACGACTTAATCCTCCATTTTCTTGATTGATAAGAGATATATTCTCGTATTTTTTTCTCATATTCCTCACAAATATCACGAGAATTATCCTTTGATCCATCATTAACTAATATTATTTCTATATTCTTATATGTTTGATTGATAATTGAATCTAAACAACGCTTAAGATACTTCTCAACATTGTACACAGGGACTATTACACTTACTTTCAATTTTATACCCTCTTTCTAGAAACTTTCTTTATATTTCTTTTTGAAAAACTTCGCTTTTAAAAAAATGCTCCACCTTTTTTTAACCAATCCACTTCAAATGCATCAAAAAAATGGTACTTCTTTAACTTTATATTTTTTTCTCTTCTAACCAAACATTGAATAGAAGCTCACTCACTCTTCCAAATAATCTTGCTTCGAAAAGCCGTAAGATTAAAAAAACATCTATTCTATTTTGTAATTCGAATAAAATTGGGAATAACCACGAACAATATTCATCAAGTAGTTCTTTCTTCATAATAAACATATTGAACATATGTCCACTAGTTTGTTTCATGACTTTATCGAAAGCCTTAATATACTCAGGACTCATCTCCGAAAATTATATCTCTCGTTTTATCGAGATGACTACCATCAAATGTATTTTGCATAATGATTGTAAAGTGTTTCAATATAATATTTTTCTTAATTTTGGAACTAGTATATCTGCTTCTTTCAAGTACTCTTCTGTTCTTTTTCTATCTAAAAACTACTTCATTTATATCCATACCATCTTTTATATTTCACTTTTTTTAGTACTAAAAATATCTACGATAGTGATCTAATCCAATATACTCTGCATCTAAATTTTTCCACGCCCAATATACACCTGTTAATTCACAAAAAGTAAGGATTTAAACACGATATGTTTTCACCAATATTATCTTTTTGATAACCAAGTTCTCCTTTGCCTTCAGCTCCGACATGAATTGGTAGATAAATCTCATCTTTAGGGGCAATAAACTCCTTATGAGTAGCTATTAATATTTTTTTATATCTTTATTCATTTAATCTCCTTTGATTTCTTTATTTTTTTCAAACTCAGATTTATTAGGATATTTCTGATTAAACTCTTTTAACATTACATCTCTAACATATTCAAAAATCATTTACTTCACTATCATTTAAACAAATCATTTTATGTGTAGAATTTCTAATATCTTGAATAATTTCTTTATAATCCGTCATACTATAAGAATTGCCTGTATTTATACTTCTAGGATAAAAATTCACCCTTAGTCAACTGCCAATATCTAATCAACCAATGACTTATTCCCTTGCTACTTCTAAATTTATAACTATAATTCTTTTCAAATAAATCTCTTTCTAGTTCATACACTTCTCTAAATACTGATTTCTTATATGATACAGGTATGTGATCATCATAATACCCTAGTATGTTTTTTTCCAAGGTAATAAGAAAAATATTTTTTTATCATATGTTTCCCATATTTATATTTATAAAATTTTTGAGAATGAATTTTTTTAAAACATATCTAGAATTATAGTACTTGTTCACTATTTCTAAATTATTCAATATCACATGCTCAATACCGGTGCTCTGTGCCTTGATAGGTTCAAATACACCAATATCACATGGTAAGCCATTTTTGAAAAAGTCTTCCTCTTTTACATCTCCATTTAAAAACATATCATCATTAAACAAAACAAACTGCTCTGACAATTCTTTTTATATTATGAATATTTAACTCTATAACATTAGAATTATACGTCGGTAAGTATTTCTCATCTATATAATCACTGTGCTTAATCACTACCAATTTTTCATTCTCTAAATTTAACCACTCAGGAAGATGCCCTTCAGTTATAAAATAAACTTTGTTTTACCCACGGGGCATGTTTTTCTACAGCTCTAAACCAATATCTCATGAATCCCCAATCACGGTACCTTAGATTGTCATTTAAGTCTACATTGATACTCATTTCTTCTTCATAGTATTGTTTCTCTTTTCTCCAGTTTTCATCATTACTATCTACCCACGTAACAACAAAAATCTATTTTTTTACACATTTCGTAGACTCCTCTCTTCCTTTTTCTTTTTTTTATGGTATCATATCCTTATTACTCATTTAAGTCTGTGTTTTAGTTTGGCGACGAAACACAGTCTTTTTATTTATCTACTTATCTATTTTTAGTATGCGACGTCCCTTGTTATTATTCTCTTTAATTCTAAGAAGAATATTTTTCATATCTAGCTTAAATGAACAATTATCCACATAATACAACTCTACGTCACATCGTTCTGGATAACCTACTTCACTTCTTCCACTAACTTGCCACCAACCTGTTGCTCCAGGTTTAACAGATAAAAATTTTGGAGCTCTTTCTCCATACTGAAGTAACTCTTCTGCTATAACAGGTCTAGGACCTATAAAACTCATATCCCTTTTAATATATTAATAAATTGTGGAATTTCATCAATACTATGCCTTCTTATGAACCTACCTAATCTAGTCATCCTTGGATCTTCTTCCGGAAGCAGTTTATAACTATTTTTCTATATATTTTTATAAAGTTTCGGATCTTTTTTTAAAAATTTCTTGAGCATTCTCTACCATAGATCTATATTTATAAATTTTTAAATCTTTTACCATTTAAGCCTATTCTTTCTTGAGAAAAATATTTTCCCTTTATTCTTACCGAAACTATAAAAGATAGCTAGGATGATAGTAACTATTATCAATACTATCATCCCTACTAATGCTATAGATATATCAAATACTCTCTTGAAAAATAAATAACCGGCTTTATTTCTTACTCCCTCGAACTGATTATTAACTAAGTTCTCTTCCATTTTATTTATTTTCCCTCCTTATTATTTCTTCTAATATAATACATCTTGCTCTCCTCTTATCTTTTCAAATTATTTTTTTATCTTTATTCCCTTTATTCCATAGCTACCGTAGTGACCGTAGTAACCACCGTACCCTAGTTCATTTGAGTTAACTTTATTTAAGATTACACCTAGGAATTCTGCTCCACCCTTTTCTAGTTGTTCCTTGGCTTTTTCTATGCTTTTCTTCTTAACACGATTTGCTTCTACTAGTAGCACTACTCCGTCAGTTTTAGGTGCTACGATAGCTGCGTCGATTACTTGCCCAACTGGTGGTGTATCGATAATTACATAATCGTAATATTCTCTAAACACCTCGATCATAATATTAAAGTTTTTATTTTGTAATAATCCTGTTGGGTTAGGCGGTACTTGACCAGCTGGAATAACATTAAGGTGCTCTACGTCAGTCTCATAAATAACATCTTCAATAGGTGATACTCCTGATAGATAGTTTGATAACCCACTAATCTTATGTTCAAACTTGAAACGACCTGCCATTACAGATTTACGTGTATCAGCGTCTACTAGAATAGTTTTAAGACCTAATTTTGCTAATGAAATAGCTAGGTTAGTCGATACTGTACTTTTTCCTTCATTTTTCTGAAGTCGATGTAATTGCGATTACTTTTTTTATCTTTTCCTAAAAATTGGATATTAGTACGTAAGGCATTATAATACTCTTCATTTTTAGGATCTACTATTTTTGGTTTGTTAGTAAATTAATTTGTGCCATGTATTTTCACCTTATCTCTTTCCTGTTTTTGTATCTGGAACTACACCTAAAAGTACAAGCCCCATTGTTTCTTCAATATCTTCCGCTCTCTTAACTCTATCATCAAGTAACTCAAATAGTACTACTCCCGCTACAGCTAAGATGAATCCTAACGCTGTTGCTAAGATTCCATTTTTAAGAATGTTTGGAGAACTTGGTGAAGTAGCTGCTTTTGCCTCTTCTAATGTTGTTACATCATCAATCTTTGTTACTTCTTTAATTTGGTCTGCTGAGATTTCTTTTACAGTATTTGCTAAATCACTCGCAACTTGTGGATCTTTATCTTGAACAGTGATTGAGATAATACGTGTATCTTTCGGTGCTTCTACACTAACTTTTTTTGCTAGTTCTTTCGCTGTAAGCCCTGTTCCACTTTTCTCTGCCGCGTCTTCCATAACTTTGTTAGAAAGAATGATCTCTTTATAGTCTTTTACTAATAATGATCCTAATTGAACATCTTGCGTAGTAATTGCTTTCTTCTCATCTTTTGTTTGGTTAACCACATATACCTTCGTAGTAGATGAATATTGCGGTGTTATTACAAAAATACTAACCGCAAGTGAGGCTACAGTGAATAGTAGTGTTACTAATACTATTAATACCTTCTTCTCCCAAATTCTTCTTAACAGTAGCATAATATCTAACTGTATTAAATCTTTTTCTTGATTATCCATTATAATATTTTTTTCCTCTCTTTATATTATTTTTATTCATTAATAGTTTTTTTCTTGATTTTTTTCGAATAGTTCGTAGGCGATTGTCGGCCCGTATTTCTTCTCGATAATATCGTATGCTTCTTTCATATACGTTCTACGAGAATCCATATTGTGCATATCACTTGCGATGAAGTGAACTAACTCTTCATCTAAGTATTTTTTAGCACGTTTTTTGTAGTGTTTGTGTTTATCACCGATAAGTTTCGGTTTTAGAACACTAGCTGCATTAACCTGGATGTAAGCACCCATGTTAATTAACTCTTGAACACCTTTTTCATCTACATCGTTATATCTTTCAACATGTGCTACTACTGGAGTTAGTCCAAGTAGTATAACTTTATTCAGCGCTCTGTGGATTTCTTTATAACGCATTTCATAAGGAAACTCTACAAGTACGTAATCAGTCTCCGCTAATCTCGGGTATACTCCACTTTCGATTTTTTCAATTTCTCCTTCTTTGTAGTAGATTTCGCTACCTAAGTATACTCTTAGGTCTTCAGCTACTGCAGCAGCGATTTCTTCTACTCGTTTGAAGTTTTCTTTAATTATTTCTATGTCTGTTTCGAACATTCCGCGTCTTCTGTGAGGTGTTGCAATGATCGTTCTAACACCTTGTCTATAGCTCTCTTCTAGTAAATCACGAGTGTCTTTTTCAGTTTTTGCACCGTCATCTACCCCAAAGACTACATGGGAATGTATGTCTATCATTCTAATTCCGTCTCTCATCTACTTACCTTCCAATACTTCTTTAATATTTTCTGTAACTTCTCTTAAACTTTGTTCATTTATTTGTGTCATATATAATGTAGCTCCAGGCATTGCATACGATGGTAATCCCATACTTCCTGTTCCTGTTAGTGCTTGTGATGTCACGTTATAATCCTTACCTGCGCTAAGCTGTTCATTCGCAAGTCCCATAGCTGTTTCTATCGGCATGTTTGTCTGAATTGATTCACTTAATTCTTTAATAACACTTTGATAATTTGATAAACCTTCTTTAGAAGTTAATTTCTTAATTATCGCTGCGATAACTTTTTCTTGGTTTTTACCACGGTCATTATCTCCACCTGTTAAACTATATCTTTCTCGTACAAATGAAAGAGCAGTATCCGAGTCCATGTGTAATAGTCCCGGTTGGAAATTTTTCCCTCCAATATGAGATATAAACGCCTGATCATTATACACATCTACCCCTCCAACTGTATCGATTAGTTTTAGGAATGATGTGAAGTTAAGTCTAGCGTAGTAATCTATTTTAATACCGTATAGATTTTCTAACGTATGAATTGAAGAATCTACTCCATACAGACCTGCGTGTGTAAGTTTGTCATATTGGTTATTTCCACCATCGGCGATTTTCACATAAGAGTCACGTGGTGTTGTCGTTAATAATATTTTTCCAGTTTTTTTGTTAACTGTCATAATAATATTAACATCAGAACGGCTGACACTAGATACCGGTCCATATGTATCGATACCACTTATGTACACGTTGAATGTGTCACCTGCGTTTTGTTTTGCTTTTGAACTTACAGATTTTGTTATTTTATATTCATAGATTTTTTTCGTTTTATCTCTGAAATCTGGGTGTTGACTAGTAATAAGATCTTCGAATGAACTGTTAAGAATCATCGCTTTACTAGTTCCCGCGGCTAATTCCTCATAAGCTGAGATGTAGTTTTTAGATTCTGTAAGATCTAGACTTTGTTTTTCTTTATCGCGAATTTCTTTCATCAACTTATTAATGTTTTCACCATCTGCAGATACTGGAGCCGCTACTGCTTCCCCTTTTAAGTCTGCAAGTTTTTCAGCTGCATCGTTTTTCATCACAACAACGCTCATAGTATACTCACTAACTGCCGCGTTACTATTTAAGTTATCGAATAAACCGATTGCTGTTCTAAACTGCATGTAAGAAAATACTAAGGCAATATTCATAACGATCAACATTATCGCATTGAATATTTTCGCTTTTTTCTTAATTACGAGGAATATCGCAAGTATTATCGCTAAGATAATTACTCCGATTATTCCGTAGTTGATTCCTCTAAAATTTAGAAAGTCGTACTTCAACATCGTCCAGCTAACTAGACCTCCGAGTATAATAAGTAAAACGGTCAATATTCCATTGACGATTTCAAACGCTCCTATACCGGATTCTGATCTAGAGTTACGGCTATTTGAATTTCTGCTCATTTTTTTCCATCCTCTTTAATTTATAAAATTTACTAATACAGCTAAGGTTCAATGTTTCTTCGCTGTTCACTAATTCTCCATCGATTTGGAAGTATTCTTGGTTTGTTTTTATTGTTAGTTTATTTGTTTTTATGTGTTGTACCTTCTTTAGTTTGTTGTGTTGCTTTTAAAAGTAGGCATAAATAATTGTAAATAAAGGTTGTTAAAGACATATTTTCCATAATCATGATATGAAGTTTACCATCTTGACCTGTGGCATTCAGGGGCAAATTTTTATCCCGCCACCTTCATAAGGTTGAATCATCGCATTAAGCAAATACAACTTATTAGTCTTGATTTCTCCATCATCCCATGAAATTTTTGCTTTATATTTTTCAGCATTAAAATACCTATTACTCCCTGAAGAAGATAGATATACTTACCCATATATTTCTTTAACTTTGAGCCATTAGCTCTTTTTATGATGTCAGCATTAAAACCGATATCAAATCCCGAACAGAATTTTCTATCGTTAACAACACCTACGTCATATTCAATAAATCTTTTCGATTCTAACAATCGACTTATTTCTATGTCTTTTTAAACTCTATAGATCTCGCAAGATCGTTACCCGAACCATATGCAAGATAGATAATTTCTTTACCATGATAATTATTTATCACTTCGTTAATAGTTCCGTCTCCTCCGATCACTATCAACTCGCCCCCGTGAATCTCATTCATAAGGTCTTTCGCATTGGTATTTTTAGAGGTTTTCAACACTCTGTAAGGTAACTTCTTTTCGGTTAAAACTCGCTCTATTTTTTTAAGTTCAATTAGACTTTTTTTACTCCTTGAATTAACAATTATTTCAATCATATTACGAACCTATATAAAAATACTTCATCCTAATAATTATACTATAAAAACTACTATTTATCAAAGATTTATCTATTTTTAAACTCATGAAAACAATAGATTTTTCACGCTTTTTTTAGTCTGATTCTTTTATTACAATTTTGTCAGTAAAATTTAGATATTAAAAAAATTATTTTTTTATATTTAGATAATATCAATATTAAATTTTCATTTTCTGAGTAAAAGAGCTTTTTGAAATCACTTGTTTAACAGTAAATAAAACAATTACAAAAACAAAAACTATTTTTATCAATGTCGGCATGAAGATAATTTTAATCTTCGATAATGCTCAATCGATAAAAATAGTTTATAAATTACTCAAATACTTTTACTAATTAGCGATACTTTCTTACATGTACTCTAATCTATCAATTTCTGGTTTTTCAGAAGTTGTTTGCGTAAAAGTCTGAGTTTTCAGTGTTTTTAGGTGGTCTTCTCACGAATAACATAACTGCCACTATGAAGTATAATAAGTATACAGGAAGTAATATCCCAACTGTCATTACTCCGATCACTATCGCTGAAAGTAGGAATAAAATTCCTGAAACAATTCTCGCTTTCATAGTAAATGACGCTATTAATGCTAATAATAAAGCAACAATCGCAACTACTGTATAAATTTTCACCAATAATACAAGTAACGATACGATGTCTAAAACCAGAACTTTTTAATAACGATTCAACTCCTGGATCTTGTAATAAGTTATAAAGAATAGGTTCGAATTCTTTTTGTTTAAAAAGCAGTTGTTAACTGACTAGAAAATGCTCCAAGAGATAGTAATCCTGTTACAAGTATCATAATAACATTCGCGATCCACGCTAAGATTTTTCAACTTTTCTGCTAAATGGTTTCATAATATGCTCCTTTTTTTATATTATCATATTATATCACAAAAAACGCTCCAAATTAGCAATGTTTTAGCCTTTTTCTAATAAATAACATAAATGCAACAATAAAATACAATAAGTAGACGGAAACCCAGCTTCTGACGTTATCCCAGCAATCATAAGAGCCAAAAAAATAAAAAATAACACACCTGAAAAATATTCTATATTTCATCGTGAAAGTCGCTAATAATGCTATAAATGCTGATAGTAAGACTGAAAATTTAATAGTTTTTATGAAAAAAATTCAATTACTCCATAGACATCAATTTTCGTATAAAGAAAAGAAAGTGTCTACAAGACTAGAATTCGTTAATCTAACAAATTCTGGAGTTAAAAAAATATCGCTTCGAGCTGTCTCTTGAAGAATCCTGTATACATTAAGACTACCACTGAAATTAAGATTATATTCGCTATCCAAGCTAGTGTTTTTTTCTATTTTTTTCTGCTAGATGATTTCATAAACCTCTCCTCTTTTTCAATTATTAACTAAATTATATCATAAAGGGCTAGGAATTTATCTCAACTTAAACTATTTACAGAAAAAAATTGACAGACGACTTTATTGATATCTGCCTGGATTTTTAGTTCCATTTCCCACTGCTTCAAATTTATCATTATAGATACCGGCTCAATTCCATATAAATAACCTAAGTAGCAAAACACGATATACATCCCTCCTTCTGATTTTCCCAGTAAGAAGGCATATATCTATGCTACTTAGGTTTTATTAATATTTCACTCGTGCCCCGGAATCGGCTATGAGCCTAGTTGATTTGCATCTCAATTTAGTGAGTGCAATGTAATTTGTCTGTAAGCTAGATTAGCTGCGGACTAATTTCATTACATATCAGTTTAGTTGCAAACTAATTTCTTTTCATGTTGTTTTAGTTGCAGACTGACCCAGCTTTAACCCTAAAATTTTTAACCTTTAAATACTATCTTCCACGACGTTTTGCTTGTGGAGCAGCTTTTCTTACAGGTTTGTGGTTTTGTTGAACAACAGGTCTGTGTACTGCTGGTTTTTGTGCTACTGCTGTTGGTCTTTGAACAGCTGGTTTTTGTGCTACTGGTCTGTGTGCTACCGCAGTAGGTCTTTGCGCTGGTTTTTGTGCTATTGGTCTGTATCCTACTGCAGTAGGTCTTTGCGCTGGTTTTTGTGTAGTTACTACTGTTGGTTTGTGGTTTGTCACTACTGTGTGGTTTGTAGTAGAAGAGTGACTTACAGTACCTGAAGCAACTAGTTGTTTTTGAACTTGAGCTGTAGCTACTACGTGTGCTTGTGTTTGAGTAGTTATGTAAGTAAAAGTTTGAGTGTATGGCTTACTAATTTGGCTCTCAGGCTTTTTAGTGAAGTACACTTGATATACTAATTCTTGATCATAGATCTTGTTAGCTGCGATTTGACCTTTACTTTCATTAGAAAAATCGCGTTTTGCTATATTGTATTCGTTAGCTAAGTTTTGAGGAAGAGAGATTGTTGCAAATACGTTCTCGTCTCCTGATAATTTTGCACTTTCTGCTAATTTTTTGTTAGTTCCTTCTTCTAGGTAATCAACTCTTACGTTGATTTTTTTGTTTGCAGCTTCTACTTTTGCATCATTTACGTTAGCAAACGAGAAAACAAATAGAGCTGGTAATGCGACTTTTTAATAGTTTTTTTAAACATAGTTTCTCCTTAATGTATATTTTTATTGGAATTGATATCTAAATATAATTACGTATCTTTACCGGAATTAATAATATCATAAATGAAAAATTTACGTCAATCATTTTCCGAAGAAATTTTAATATTTTACAAATAATTATTAAGTTGAGAAACAAGGCAGTAACCACGGTCTTAATTGAACTTAAAATATACTTAAAAATACAGTTAAGATAATACTAGTTTTCTATATGATTAGAATAGTTTTTCTAGTGTATTTTATAGTATTCTCTCTTTTTAAGAAAATTAAAAAAATAAAAATAATAGTAATATATTTAATCAATGTATGTTAACTTTATTTCTAACCTTAGTTAGCACTACTCCAACTATCTTCCTATATCAAAAAATCGAGGATGAGATTGCTCTCATACCTCGATTCATGGCTAATAGTCGTAAAGTTACTGTACTTTAATCCTATTTATCTTTTTTTTGACGTCTTCTAACTGCTACCGCGATTCCTGCGATTAATGCTCCGAATCCTGCTGCAGCTGTGTTAGTTGTTTCATTACCAGTGTTTGCTAGACGTTTGAATTGAGATTTAACTACGTCTACTGGACTTCTTTCTCCTTCTGGTTTAGCTGGAGAATTTGGATCCATTGGTTTTTCTGGTGTTCCTGGAGTTCCTGGATTTTCACCTGGGTTTCCTGGGTTTCCTGGGTTTTCACCTGGAGTTCCTGGTGTTCCTGGTGTTGCAGAACCTTTAGGTTTAAACACGTGTAGTACATTTCCAGTTTCTGGATCTTTAATTGTTTTAACTAGTTCGTATCCTGATACTGATCCAGCTGGGTTATCACCTTTAGCTAGTGGTCTAACTGGTTTACCATTTTCATCAACCCATACTGTTACTATTTGTTTAGTAGCTGGTTTGAAGATATGTGTTACTTTTCCAGTTTCTGGATCTTTAACAGTTCCTACTAATTCATAGTTAGGTACGTTTCCTGGTACTTTTGATCCTTCTTCTTTCGGACGGATTACATTTCCTTCTGTATCAACCCACTCAGTTACTTTGTTGACAACTGGTGTAGGAGTAAATATGTGGATTACATCACCAGTTTCTGGGTTTGTAACTGTTCTTACTAGTTTGTAGTTAGGTACACTTCCAGCTTCTTCTTTTCCTGGTGCAGTTGGTTTTAATGGTTTACCATTTACATCTACCCATACTGTAGAAGGTTTGTCAGGTGTTGTTGGTTTGAAGATGTGTGTTACTTTTCCTGTTTCTGGGTTTGTAACTGTTCCTACTAATTCATAGTTAGGTACTTTTCCTGGTACTTTTGATCCATCTTCTTGTGGACGGATTACTTTTCCTTCTGTATCAACCCACTCAGTTACCTTGTTAACAATTGGTGTAGGAGTGAACACGTGGATTATATTACCAGTCGTTGGATCTACAGTTGTACCTACTAGTTTATAGTTTGGTACTTTTCCTGCTTCTTCTGTTCCTGGTTTAGCTGGTTTTAATGGCTTACCATTTATATCTACCCATACTGTAGTTTTTTCTTCTTTTGTTACCGGTTTGAAGATGTGTGTTACTTTTCCTGTTTCTGGATTTGTAACTGTTCCTACTAATTCATAGTTAGGAGTTGATCCTGCTGGGTATGTTCCTGGTGTTACAGGTTTGATTGGGTTTCCTTTTTCGTCTACCCACTCAGTAGTTTTACCTTCTTCAATAGATTTCTTAACTTTTTCAGCTTCTTTTTTAGCTTCTTCTTTAGCTTTTTCTTTTTGCTCTGGAGTTAAGCTTGGATCTTTGTCAATGTTTTTGATTTTCTCTTTAAGTTCTTTATCTACAGTTTCTTTAGCTTTCGCTTTATCTTCTGGAGATGGTGTATATGGTTTATCTTTATCACCTTCAGATGGGTTTGTTGGGTTGTCTGTAGATGGATTTGATGGATTATCTGGAGTTGGAGTATCTTTCTCAACTTCTTTCTCACCATTCTCTTTAGCTTTTTCTACTTCTTCTTTAGAAGGTGCTTTATCGATTGCTTTCTTAGCTTCTTCAGCTTCTTTCTTAGCTTCTTCTTTTGCTTTTTCTTTTTGCTCTGGAGTTAAGTTTGATTTTCATCAATTTTCTTAACTTTATTTTCTAGAGCTTTATCGATTTCTTCTTTAGCTTTCGGTTTGTCTTCTGGTGTAACAGGAGTTTTTCTACATCTTCTTTACCTTTTGTTGTAGATTTTTCTACATCTTCAGGAGTTTTCGCTTCTTCCAATGCTTTCTTAGCTTTTTCTGCTGATTTCTTAGCTTCTTCAATCGCTTTTTCTTTTTCTTCGTTTGTTAACTCAGGGTTTTCTTTGATCTTACTTTCTTTTTCAGATAAAAGCTTTATCGATTGCTTTCTTAGCTTCTTCTTTAACATCTTTATAAACGTAAGTTACTTCTGTAGTTCCTTCTGTTACTTTACCATTTTCATCACCTTTAGTTGCAGTCGGTACTAATACGTATAGTTTTCCATCTTTTGTAGTGATTGTTGCTGGTTTGTTGTCAGTTGTGTCATATGCTGAGCTTACTGATCCGTCTGTAGTATCTTTAACGTCTTCTGCGATTGTGTTACCCGCTTCATCAGTGTAGTGAACTACTACGTTACCTTTAACTTCTTTGTACACATATGTTACTTCTGTTGTTTTACCTGCTTCAACACTTCCGTTTTCGTTACCTTTAGTTGACGCTGGTACTAATTCGAATACTTTTCCTTCTGGAGTAGTAATACGAGTTGGTTTCATGTCGTTATCAGAAGTATCGTATTTAGCTCCTGGTTTACCATCTTTTGTATCAACAGCATCTGCTTGAAGTGTGTTTCCAGCTTCATCTACGTAATGAACTACTACATTTCCTGCTTTTTCGTATACATAAGTGATTTCTGTAGTACCTTCTACAACAGCACCGTTTTCTGGTTTAGAACCTTCTTTAAGTTCTTTAGCTGTTAAGTAGTAAACTACTCCATCTTTTTCAAGTTTAGCTGGTTTGTTGTCAGTTGTGTCATATTTATCACTTAGTTATCCATTTTCTACATCTTTAGTATCTGCAGCTAATGTGTTTCCTTCTGTATCAACATAGTGAACTACTACATTACCAGTGATTTCTTTGTACACGTAAGTTACTTCTGTAGTTTCTCCAGCTTTAACTTTACCTGTTTCATCACCTTTAGTTGATTGAGGGATTAATTCATATACTTTTCCTTCTGGAGTAGTGATACGGTTTGGTTTCATATCGTTATCAGCAGTGTTGTAGTCTGAGTTTGGTTTACCGTCTTTTGTATCAACAGCATCTACTTGAATAGTGTTACCTTTCTCATCAGTGTAGTGAACTACTACTTGTCCTGCTTTTTCGTAAACGTAAGTTACTTCAGTTTTACCTTCTACTACGTCTCCGTTTTCTGGTTTAGAGTCATCTTTAAGAGCTTTAGCTGTTAAGTAGTAAACAGTTCCGTCTTTTTCGATCTTCTCTGGTTTGTTGTCAGTTGTATCGTATTTAGCGTTTAGAGAAGCACCTTTAGTATCTTCTTTATCTTCAGCGATTACGTTACCTTCTGTATCAACGTAGTGAACTACTACATCTCCAGTTACTTCTTTATAAACGTATGTTACTTCTTTAGTTTCTCCAGCAACAACTTTACCAGTTTCATCACCTTTAGTTGCTGTTGGTACTAGCTCGTATACTTTTCCTTCTGCAGTTGTAATACGAGTTGGTTTCATTCCGTTATCAGAAGTGTTGTAGTCTGATCCTGGTTTTCCATCTACAGTGTCTTTTGCACCTGAAGCCACGTTAGCACCAGCTGCATCTACACCTACTAATGGAGTTCCGTCTTCTGTTTGGTAGTTAACTACTACTTGTCCTGCTTTTTCGTAAACGTAAGTTACTGTAGTTGTTCCTTCTACTACGTCTCCAGCAGCTGGTTTAGAACCGTCTTTAAGTTCTTTAGCTGTTAAGTAATATTTAACACCATCTTTAGTGATTTCATCTTTTTTGTGGTCTGCTGTATCGTATTTAACGTTTAGAGAAGCATCTGTTTCGTCTTTCTCGTCTTCAGCAATTACGTTACCTTCAGTATCTTCATACTTAACAACTACGTTACCTTTAACTTCTTTATAAACATATGTTACTTCTTTAGTTTCTCCAGCTACTACTTTACCAGTTTCTTCACCTTTAGTTGCTGTTGGTACTAATTCGTATACTTTTCCTTCTGCAGTTGTGATACGAGTTGGTTTCATTCCGTTATCTGCAGTGTTGTATTCAGAACCTGGTTTTCCATTGTCAGTATCTTTAGCACCTGAAGCAATATCTTTACCGTCTGCTGTTCCTACTAATGGAGTTCCGTCTTCTGTTTGGTAATTTACGATTACTGATCCAGCTTTTTCATAAACGTAAGTTACATCAGTTTTACCTTCTACTACATTTCCTGTTTCTGGTTTAGAATCATCTTTAAGACCAGCTTTTGTAATGTAGTATACAGTTCCGTCTTCTGCAGTGATTTTTTCTGGTTTATTATCAACAGCAGTATCATATTTTTCGCTTAGAGATGCACCTTTAAGATCATCTTTATCAGCTGCGATTTTGTTACCTTCTTTGTCAACATAGTGAACTACTACGTCTCCAGTAACTTCTTTATAAACGTATGTTACTTCTTTAGTTTCTCCAGCTACTACTGTACCTGTTTCATCACCTTTAGTTGCTGTTGGTACTAGTTCATACACTTTTCCTTCTGCAGTTGTGATACGGTTTGGTTTCATTCCGTTATCAGAAGTGTCATATGCTGATCCTGGTCTTCCGTCTACAGTGTCTTTTGCACCTGAAGCTACGTTAGCACCTGCTGCATCAACACCTACTATTGGAGTTCCGTCTTCTGTTTGGTAGTTAACTACTACTTGCCCAGCTTTTTCGTAAACATATGTTACTTCAGTAGTACCTTCTACTACGTCTCCAGTTTCTTTAGAACCATCTTTAAGAGCTTTAGCTATTAGGTAGTATTTAACACCATCTTTGGTAATTTCATCTTTTTTGTGGTCTGTTGTATCGTATTTAACGTTTAGAGAAGCATCTGTTTCGTCTTTTTCGTTTTCAGCGATTACGTTACCTTCAGTATCTTCATACTTAACGACTACGTTACCTTTTACTTCTTTATAAACGTATGTTACTTCTTTAGTTTCTCCAGCTACTACTTTACCAGTTTCTTCACCTTTAGTTGCTGTTGGTACTAGTTCGTATACTTTTCCTTCTGCAGTCGTGATACGGTTTGGTTTCATTCCGTTGTCTGCAGTGTTATAGTCAGTTCCTGCTTTAGCGTCTGTAGTATCTTTAGCACCTGAAGCTACATTTGCACCATCTGCAGTTCCTTCTAATGGAGTTCCATCTTCTGTTTGGTAGTTAACGATTACTGATCCAGCTTTTTCGTAAATGTAAGTTACTGTAGTTGTTCCTTCTACTACGTCTCCAGTAGCTGGTTTAGAATCACCTTTAAGTTCTTTAGCTGTTAAGTAATATTTAACACCATCTTTAGTGATAGATTCTTTTTTGTGGTCAGCTGTATCGTATTTAACATTTAGAGAAGCATCTGTTTCATCTTGTTCGTCAGCAGCAAGTGTGTTACCTTCAGTATCTTCATACTTAACAACAACGTTACCTTTAACTTCTTTATAAACATATGTTACTACTTTAGTTTCTCCAGCAACAACTTCACCTGTTTCTTTACCTTCAGTTGATTCTGGTACTAATTGGTAAACTTTTCCTTCTGCAGTTTTAATACGTTCTGGTTTTAAACCATTATCTGCAGTGTTATATGCTGTTCCTGGTTTTCCGTTATCAACATCTTTTGTGCCTGAAGCTACAGTTTTACTTTCATTACCAACTACTGTACCTGTAAGAGCTGTTCCATCTACAGTTTTGTAGTTAACGATGACTGATCCAGCTTTTTCATAGATGTAAGTTACTTTTGTAACACCTTCTACTACTGTTCCTGTTTCAGCTGGAGCGTCTTTTTCTACATCATTTACAGCTGTTTTAGTAGCATCTGCTTTAAGGTAGTAAACATTTCCTTGTGCATCTGTAAGTTTTTCTGGTTTTTCATCTGCATTTTCTTTAGTGTTATAGGCTACGTTTTTAGGAGTTGTAGTGCTACTTACAATTACATCTTGTCCATCAGCATCAACATAGTATTTCTCAGTTACTACTTCAGCTACTGTTTCAGGCGTATCAGTGTAAGGAGCTTTTAATTCTGTTCCGTCTTCTGTTTGGTAATTAACGACTACAGAACCTTTTTTCTCGATTTCACGAGTTTTTTCTTCTGCATATTTGTAAGTGATTGTTGTAGTACCACTTGCTAAACGGTATGCACGAAGAGGAGTGATTTCATCACGGTAAGAGTACTCTTCAACTTCCGGCTCAGGACTATTTAATTTAAGAAGAAAATCAGGAGTATCTTCTATAGTACTTGAATCTGATTCAGAAACGCTTGCTATATCAGCTGTTATATCAGTTGTAGGTCTTCCTTTATCATCAACTTGATCTCCCTTATCAGCAATAATCGCCGCAGGAGTACCAGCTTCCGCTTCCATTCCTATAGTTATATATTGCTTGAAGTTTAAAAGGTTATCTTCACGTCCTTTTTCTTGAAGATATGCAAGATATTTTTTTACAAAAGCTTTGTTTGCATCTCCTGTTAAAGTATCTGGAGCCGCTTTAAAGTTTTGTACCATTTCATATGTTCTATTTAAAGTAGCCCCAGCTCCATCTTTACTATCTGCTACATTATCACTAGATGACAATTGTATCTGTGCTGTTAAAGAGAAACTCTCTTTTTTAGCTGTTACATAGGTATTTTTCTCAAGGACGAAAACATAGTCTCCTTCTTTGATTCCACCATCAGCTGTTACGTTAGCTGAAGTGAAGTTTTTTGCTGTAGCTTCTCCGGCTTTGAAAGCTTCTACCATCTTAGCATCAGAAGTGATCGCACCTGAATCAGCTTGTACATATTTACCATATGTTCCTTTTCCTGTTTGTTCAACGATCCAAGCTTTTCCACCAGGTTTTACAGTATCATAAGTGATTTTACCTTCTGCATTGTTTAATCCTTCTGGAGTCAATTTCGCAGTTACATCACCTAGAGTTGTATCAGAGTAAACTCCAGCACCGTCACCAGTAGTTTCAACCTTAGGTTCTCCGATTAAATGATAAGTTTTTCCGTCTTTTACGATTGTTTCTTTCTTACCAGTTTCTTTAGCGTTATCTAGATCGCTAGATTCTGCATCGCCACCTGTAGTTCCTTTGAAAACTTCTCCTGATTTTCCGTATACATCGTATGGTGTTTCGATAGTTTTATCAGCACCAGAATTTTGGTTTTTTTGTTTTCTTCTAATACAGTATTACCTTCAGCAGTTACATATTTATAATCTACTTTTCCTGTTTTAGTAATTGTATTTGTTCCATTTTCAGTTGGATCAGTTGAAAATTGTCTACCTTCATCTGGGTTCTGAATATTAGCTGTATCTACAATTACTGATCCCCTTATCATTTGAGATCGTCGTTGTATTATCGCTGTTTTTCTTTCATCGCCGCTTCTGCTGAGTTAGCACCAGCTGATAACGCGATTGCAGTACCAACGATTACACCGATTGCTCCGATTTTAACTGAATCAGAACGACCGTTTTTGAACTTACGTATAGAGAATTTATCATTCTTATTTATTAACATAAATCTACCTTCCTTTTTTATTTTTTTATAACTTAACAATATTTTTCTTTCATGATTCTTTTCTAAACAAAACTTAAATAACTAACGTTAGTTTAAAAAAATTCTCAGGATATATTTCTAACACTTTAAGCCCTTTAAAATGCAATTATTTTGATATTAAATGAATATTAATAATATAAAGTATCATTTACATTTTTTTATTTTCAATAATTTTACATAAATTTACTTCAAATCAATAATATTCAAAAATCTGTGATTTTTAATAGTTTACAGAAAAAAATCCACCCTTTGCGAGTGAATTTTTACCTTTTTATATTATTTTAATTGAATTATTTTTATATTTTTTTATATTCTAGATATACTATTCAGTGTATTTGTCTATACCAATTTTACCAACCTAGTGTTACATTTATAAATTCACATCCAAGACGACGTAATTCTTTTTGTCTATCGTTATAATAGGGTACTTCAATACCTTTTCACAACAACGTTCTTCGTGTTTTTAAGGTGTAGACTTACAGACGATGTGAAATGATACACTTCGACAAACTCATATTCTTTGAATAATTCTACTAAAAGCATCTTCAAATATTAATGGCGTAACTAGATATTTAACATTATCAATTTTGAATTGTTCTTTTTGGATGAGGTACATAATAATCTACATTCAATGCTTTTTGCATAAGTAGTAATGAAGTTCACCGAAATGCTCTCATCTTTTTCTGAGAAGTTTTGACCAAGAAGAACTTTAGCTGTTCTACCATTTTTTACAGGTTCTACATCTAACTTAAAGAAGTTTTCTAAATAGACCAACTTCTCTTTTGCGACAACATGAAAATCACTATCGTATAATGTATAATGTTTTTTTCTGTGTTTTTGATTAAATCATCACGAGTTAAACCATATTTACCTACTTGTATACTGTTTCAGAGGTTGTGCATACATTCCTTTGGGATAGATATCTGCATAACCATCATCAAAACTCAGCAAGTGTTTATATTTTGAACGAGCAACTATATCTAGAATTAACGGATTATCAAAGCTCGCATAGAATATTTTATCGTATTCTTTCGTGCACTCATTAAGAGCTTTTTTTCGTAAATCGTTTTTATCAGTACCATGAAATACTAAATCAAAAATCACGAGAATAGTACGCTTGTCTTTCATTCATCACAGGCGTGATATATACTTTAAGAATTTTTTTCTTCTGAATATAGGTTTTCGATATAGTTAGCTATCTTCGCCTGCAGAGGTGTCGTTGCGATTATTAAATTTTCCATATTGTTCTCCTTTCACTTTTTTATCTAAATTTAAAGGGAATGACTCAAAAATCGTAGTTTCAAAGAAACGTTTTGTCGAATCAGTCCCTTATTTCCTATTTTTTTATTATTTTACTGAGCTTACTTATCTCATGTTCATTAAATCCAAAGTAGTATTTACTTACATTTTCTAGTGAATATTTTTTTCGCAAGAGTTATATTACCCTCATTAGATTTTTGGAAATCAGCTTGCTCCATCTGCATTATTTTTTCTACTAGGCCGATTTGACTTCTGAATAATGTTATTGAATCCGACTGACTAGCATAATATCTATGCGCAAAATCAACATCAGATAACAATCCTAATAGCCCTTGACTAGCCGCTTCAACAAAGGCATTCGCAAATAGTTCTGAAAAAAACTTGCCGAAATATAACACTGATGTTTTTGATAAGATACTTCTTCCACAATTCCTACAAATTTGATATTAGGAGTAAGTTCATACTTATCTTTCAACTCAGCAAGACGCTCTTCAGTCCCACCATAAAATGTGATTTTGGCTTTTGAACCAAGGTTATACAGTTGGATAAAAGTTTTAATAACAAGTTCCACGTTTTTCAGTTCTTGCATATTCCCTACAAGGCAGTAATCCGTAACAGGACCAATATTTTTCACCTCGGCAAAATTCTCCGTAACCATCGGCGGTAAAAATCTCACATCATAATCAAGTTTAGCAAGTTCTTCAGTAAGTCTTTCACCAGCGACTAGATAACTAGTCATCCCACGAAGATTAGCAAGCTCTAAATTTCGAAGGACATTTTCATGAATAACTTCGTAATAATTTTTTCCAGTATTTTCCATAAAACGACATAGGTTCGGCGCAGGAACAATATGTTGATCACGAATAAGAAGATCATCTTGCTTAGCATTAACCGCAAGATATTTCACCAGTAAATCCTCCTCTGCCAGGATTTCATCGTCTTTTAGGAAGATATATCCAGGATAAAATAAACGAACCGGCACTGGCTGTTTAAATGGATCCATGTACTTCATTTTTAAAGCTACACTACCGTCCCTATTGTACAGAAGCACCTCTCCAGCCTTATAATCTTCGAAAAGAAACGGTGCTTCAGTGAAATAAAACTTACCTGAACCGTCACTTAGAGTAACCGAGCTAACAAAACCATCTTCCGTCAGAACTAGCTTATCACCTTCTTCTAATTCAAGAACATCAGGACGGATTGAAGGATCTTTATGACCGATGTCAGAATAACTAAATGGCACACAAATTATCTCCTCATCTAAAAAACCTAGTTTTTTTATATTCTCTTTCCAGTTATCTCTAATTTGAGGTGCACTTGCTAAATGCAGATAGTCTACATTTAGGTTTCTCGCCACCTTTGCTCTATATAGTTGAGTGGTTTCAAAACCGTATCTATTAGTTTCTCTAACCGGGTGCATAGTTATTATTCTTGGCATAATCTTTCCTTTCTCTATCTAATATTTATCGATGAGTTCATCATCTTCTATATACTATTTTAGTCAATTAATTTTATCATAAATAGGTTTAGTCCGCAACAGAAGGGCGTGTGGTATGTGGGGAGGAGGTTTCTCAGCGTTTCTAACTATAAAAACGAACTAGAGATACATAACAATGCATCTCCAGCTCTGAATATATTATCTTTCTATTTTTACTTAGATTATAGTCACTAGTTATTACCAATATAATTTCTATAAATATTTCTCAAATTCTTGTTCACTTAGATTCAATTTACTAGAAGCTATTTCTTTCGTTAGGAATCCGCCTTTTACTAAATCTACCATCATACTTAATCTTCCTTGCTCGATTCCTTCTTCTCGCCCTTGTTGAAGTCCTTGTTGAAGCCCTTGTTGAAGTCCTTCCGCTATTGCTTGTTCTTTTTCTTCTTTAACATAAGCTAGGTGAGCATAATATCCATCAAAGTCTCTTCTTTTCTCATCAAACATACTCTTCTCCTCCTTGGTCCATTCTCTTGGATTTATTATACTATCCGCTTGTTCCATTATTTTTTCTGGTTCATGTGTAAATGGTTTATTTCCGAAAAATTCTATCCAACGCACTTTTTTGTAGTTTTCAGTTGTGTTCGTACTGTATTTTTCTATTTCCAAAAACACCATTCTAATTAAATTTCTTTTCTCTTTTTATACCTTTAAATTTAACTTTTAGTTCTTCATAATTGTCATCATCTCTCATACTGAATGTATGAATCGCTCGATTATCATCAAAATATGATTTCTCTGTTATCGCTATTGCATAAACCGGTATTAATTCTTGAGAGAGATAATGTGTATCTACTCCCTCTTTCTTATACTCGTCTAAGTTTTGTGATACTTGTTCGCAGATGTATAACCACAATCTTTTTATAAAATCTACCTGCATAGCCACTTGAATTTCTATAATTACTTGCGTTCCATCATCTAATCCTGCAAGTACATCTACATGAGTCACATATAGAAGTACCTCTTTATAAGGTTTTAGCATGTATCTGCGCACCATCTAGAATTTTTACAGAAGTTACTGGTAAGTCTAATAAGTCTCGTATAAATTGTGCTGTTACCTCTGTATTGTTAAATACTTTTTTCGCTACTAAATCCATCATAGGACGTGTGTCTTTATTACGTAATTGTTCCATTGTCTTTTCCCCCTATTATTTACATATGAAACTGATTTTAAATTTTAATTTTTTCTTCCTCATCATCTTCATTATACTCTATAAATTACCTTATTTCTAATAAAAACCCTCATTAGAATCCATTATTTTTGGTATTACAATCATACCCTATATTCCTCCCACCTCAGAATTTGACAAAGAATCAAAAAATCACCCTCGAAATGTATCGAGGGTGATTCTTTATTTCAGACTGATGATTAAATCTTAGTCTTCTTTTTTACGTTTTCTGATTGCTGCTGCAATTCCTGCAAGTAATACACCGAATCCTGCTGCCGCTGTGTTAGATGTTTCGCTACCTGTGTTAGCTAAACGTTTAACTTGTGCTTTAGGAGTAGCTGCAGTTACTTTTCTAAAGATGTGACGGATGTTTCCATTTTCGTCAACTACAGTTCTTACGAACTCGTATCCTGAAACTTTTCCTGCTTCTACTGAACCTTTTTCAGATGGTTTAATTGGGTTTCCATTTTCATCTGTCCATGTTGTAGTTTTTTCTACTACTGGAGTTGTTACTTTTTCGTATACGTGTTCGATATCTCCGTTTGGAAGTTTCTTAGTCTCTACGAAGCGGTATCCTGGAATATCTTTCTTCGGTTGCTCTCCATCTTCTGTTGGGAAGTTTGGAATTACATTTCCTTCTTTATCCTTGAATGAAGTTGTTACTTTTTCGTATACGTGTTCGATATCTCCGTTTGGAAGTTTCTTAGTCTCTACGAAGCGGTATCCTGGAATATCTTTCTTCGGTTGCTCTCCATCTTCTGTTGGGAATTTTGGAATTACATTTCCTTCTTTATCCTTGAATGAAGTTGTTACTTTTTCGTAGATGTATTCTGTATCTCCGTTTGGAAGTTTCTTAGTCTCTACTACTTTGTATCCTGGAATGTTCTTAGGATCTTTTGTTCCTTCTTCTGTTGTTGTTCCTGGGATTGGGTTACCGTTTTTATCTAAGTGTTTTGTTGTTACTTTTTCGTATACGTGTTCTACGTCTCCGTTTGGAAGTTTCTTAGTCTCTACGAAGCGGTATCCTGGAATATCTTTCTTCGGTTGTTCTCCATCTTCTGTTGGATTTCCTGGAATTACATTTCCTTCTTTATCTTTGAAGAATGTTTGAACTGGAGCGTAAGTGTGAACTGTATCTCCTTTTGAAGTAGTTGTTGTTCTTACTAGTTTGTAACCTGGAATGTTTTTAGGATCTTTTGTTCCCTCTTCAATTTCAGTTCCTGGAATTGGGTTACCAGCTTCATCTTCGTGTCTTGTAGTTACTTTTTCGTATACATATTCTGTATCTCCATTTGGAAGTTTCTTAGTTTCTACTACTTTGTATCCTGGAATGTTCTTAGGATCTTTTGTTCCTTCTTCTGTTGTTGTTCCTGGGATTGGGTTACCTTTTCTATCTACGTGTTTAGTTGTTACTGGTTCGTAGATGTGTTTAGTGTTACCTTTTTCATCAGTTTCAGTCTTAACAAGTTTGTATCCTGGAATAGTTTCTGATGGGTTTTTACCATCTTTAGATGGGATTAACTCTTTACCATTCTTATCAACAAATACTGTGTCTGGACGTACTGTTGGAGTGTAAGAAGCTTTGATTGTTTTACCGTTTTTATCTTTACGTACAACTTCTACCGGAGTAGCTGTTCCTACGAAGTTTGGTTCTGGAGTGAACGTTACTTTACCATCTTTATCGATTGTGTAAGTTCCTTCTCCTGGTACTTTCTTCTCAGTTGTTCCATCAGTGAATGTTGGAGCTACTGTAGTGTCTACATCACCTTTGAATACTGGAGTATTAGATTGAGGTTGTCCTTTAGCACCTTCAGATACTACGTTTTCTGTAGTTGTTTTACCTAATACTATTGGTGTGTATTTAGCTGTTACTGGTGTTCCGTTTTCGTCAACACGTTTAACTGTTACACCTGTTGCTTGACCTACGAAGTCTGGTTCTGGAGTGAATGTTACTTTACCGTTCTTATCGATTGTGTAAGTTCCTTCTCCTGGTACTTTCTTCTCAGTTGTTCCATCATCAAATGTTGGAGCTACTTTTTCATCGATTGGTACTGTTATAGTTTCACCGTTTACTTTAGTAGTTCCTGGTGTGAATACTGGAGTCTCAGATTGAGGTTGTCCTTTTTCACCGATTGATGTTACATCTTTACCTGTTGGTGTTACTGGTAATACTACTGGAGTGTATTTAGCTGTTACTGGTGTTCCGTTTTTGTCAACACGTTTAACTGTTACTCCTGTCGCTTGACCAGTGAAGTCTTTATTTGGAGTGAATGTTACAGTTCCATCTGGAGCTACTGTGTAAGTTCCTTCTCCTGGTACTTCTTTCGTAGTTGATCCATCTTCGAATGTTGCTGGTTTAGTATCATCAAGTTCTACAGTTTTTTCTTCACCGTTAATTGTTGTTTTACCTTTTGTGAATACTGGTTTACCTGTTTGTTTAGCACCTTGAACATCAGTTGTAGTTACACCTTCTGCAGTTGGTGTTACTGGTTTAACTGTTGGTGTGTATTTAGCTGTTACTTCTGTTCCGTTTTTATCAACACGTTTAACTGTTACTCCACTAGCTTTACCTGTGAATTGTGGTTCTGGAGTGAATGTTACTACACCATTTTCATCGATAGTGTATGTTCCTTCTCCTGGTACTTCTTTCGTAGTTGAACCATCGTCGAATGTTGGTTTAACAGTTTCGTCGATTTCTACAGTTACTTCTTTTCCATTAACTGTTGTTTTACCATCAGTAAATACTGGTTTTCCTGTTTGTTTAGCACCTTGAATATCTTCTGAAATTGCATCTTTTGATGTTGGTGTTACTGGTTTAACTGTTGGTGTGTATTTAGCTGTAGCTGGAGTTCCGTTTGTATCTTTACGTTGAACTTCAACACCTTGTGCTTTACCTGTGAAGTTTGGTTCTGGTTTAAACGTTACTGCTCCTGTGTCTGGGTCAATTGTATATGTTCCTTCTCCTGGTACTTCTACTGATGTTTCATCAGTTGGTTCACCAGTTTCTGGATCGATTAATTTAGCTGGTACAGTTGGATCGATTGGAGCTTTTTCGTGTCCTTCAGTGAATGTTGGAGTTCCACTTTGCTCTTGACCTTGTACACCTTCAGAAGTTACCCCTTTAGCAGTTGGTTTAACAGGCGTGATATTCGGAGTATAAGTTGTTGTTACAGCTGTTCCGTTTTTATCTTGCGCTTGAACTGTTACTGGTTGAACTGGACCTGCGTAAGTTTTATCTGTTGGAGTGAATACTGCAACTGGATCTTTACCGTCTTCTTTAACAAGAGTATATTTACCAATTACATTTCCTTCTGGATCTTTAGCTGGTACTTCTGGTGCTGGTTGTCCTTTTTCATCTAATAATGTGTAAGTATCTGGATCAATATCTACAGATTTTTCTGTTTTAGCTCCTGTTACCGGGTCTTTAACAACCGCTGAACCACCTGTGAATTTAACTGGTTGTTCTTGTGTTTGACCTTGAATATCACTAGAAATAGATGGTTCTGCTTTTGGAGAAGTTCCTACTACTGTTGGTGTAAATGTACCAGTTGCTGGTGTTCCATTTGTATCAACACGTTTTACAGTTACACCTTTAGCTTTTCCTACGAAGTCTGGTTTTGGTTTAAAGTGAACAGTTCCATCTGGATCTACTCTGTATGTTCCTTCATCTGTTACAACTTCAGTAACTTCTTGACCTGTAGTTGGATCAATTAGTTTAGCTGGAACAGTTTCATCGATAGGAACTTCTTTGGTTACACCATCGATATCTGCTTTACCACCATGGAATCTAGGTGTTCCACTTTGCTCTGCACCTTGGATATCCACAGTTGTTACATCGTCCCCTTCTGGATCAGCAGGTACTACTACCGCTGTGTAGTCAGCTGTTACCGGTGTTCCGTTTGTATCTTTACGTTGAACTTTTATCGGTGTTCCTTTACCTGTGAATTGAGGATCTGGTTTAAATGTCACTTCTCCAGTTTCCGGATTAACTGTGTAAGTTCCTTCTCCATCAATTGTTACTGAATCTACTGGTTGACCAGTTTTTGGATCGATTAGTTTAGCTGGTTCTTTAGTATCGATAGGTACTTCTACTTCTTTTCCATCAATTGTAGCTTTACCAGGTTTGAATTCAGGAGTTCCTTTTTGTTCTGCTCCTTGAATATCTTTTGTGAATGTATCTACACCTTTTGGTGTTACCGGTTTAACAGTTGGTGTGTAAGTAGCTGTTGTTGGAGTTCCGTTCGCATCTTTCGCTTGAACTGTTGCTGGTACTGGAGTACCTGTAAAGTCTTTATTAGGTGTGAATGTTACTTTCCTGTTGTTGGATCGATTGTGTATGTACCAACTTCTTTTCCGTTAGCGTCTTTCGCTGGAATTGTTGTTGCATCAGTTGGTTGTCCAGTAGCTGGATCGATTAATTTAGCTGGTTGAGTAGCGTCGATCTTCATAGGAACTTTGGCATCACCTGGTGTGAATGTTGGAGTTCCTTCTTGAGGTTGTCCTTGTGCACCTTCAGTTGTTGTTGGTTTTCCTGTTGGTTCTACTGGAGTGATGTTTGGAGTGTAAGTTGTTGTTACTGGAGTTCCATTTGTATCTTTAGCTTGGATAGTAACTGGGGCAACTTCTCCTGCATATGTTTTATCAGTTGGTGTAAATACCGCAGTTGCTTTACCGTCTACAACTTTAAGTGTGTATGTACCGATAACATCTCCTGCTGGGTTTTTAGCTGGTACTGATGTAGCCGGTTGTCCATTTTCACCTAATAATGTAAATGAATTAGGGTCAAGTGGTACTTCTTTTTCAACACCGTTAACTGTTGCTTTACCAGGTTTGAATGTTACTTCTTTAGATTGTTCAACACCTTGTACATCAGTTGTTTCAGCTGGGTCTGCAGTTGGTGTTACACCTACGATTGTTGGAGTATAAGTTGTTTTAACTTTTGTTCCATTTTCATCTTCTGCTTGTACGTTAGCTGGTTGTACTTTACCTGTGTATTCTTTGTTAGTTGGTGTGAATGTTACTTTGTTAGTAGCTGGGTCAATTGTGTATTCCCCTACTTTGTTTCCTTCTGGATCTAAAGCATCTACTGGAGTACCTGGCGCTACTGGGTTACCTGAAGCATCAAGTAGAACCGCTGAGTTAGCTTTAATTGGTACTGATTTTTTAACACCTTCTACTGTTGTTTCTCCAGGTGCAAACGATACAGTTCCATCTTGTGGTTGTCCTTGGATACCTGAAGATTCCGCTGGTGTTGCCGTTGGTGTTACACCTACGATGTGTGGAGTGTAAGTTGTGTTTACTTTAGTTCCATTTTTATCTTCTGCTTGAACTTTAGCTGGTGCAACTTTTCCAGTGTAAGTTTTATCAGTTGGTGTGAATGTTACTTCACCTGTCGCTGGATCAATTGAGTAAGTACCTACTGGAGTTACTCCATCTTCAGCGTATGCTGGAGTTGTTTGTCCAGGTTGAACTTCATTTCCTTCTTTATCTAGAAGTTTGTGAGAGTTTTCTTTAATTGGTACTTCTGCATTTCCTGCTGTGAATGTAGGAGTTCCTTTTTGAGTTTCACCTTGTACTCCTGCTGAGTCTGTTGGTTTAGCTGTTGGTTCTACAGCTGTTACTGTTGGAGTATATTTTGTAGTAGCTGTAGCTGTCACAGTTTGACCATCTTTATCTTGACCTACTGGTGCTGTTAATGTTACATCAACACCTGTTGCAGTTCCTTTGAATGTTGGAAGTGGTTGGAATGTTACTTCACCTGTTGTTGGGTTGATTGTGTAAGTTCCTTCTCCATCTACAGTTACAGAGTCAACTTTAGCTCCAGTTTTTGGGTCTACTAATTTAGCTGGGTACTGTGCAGTTGGTGTTACTGGTGTAGCCGAATCACCTTCTGTTTTGAATGTTGGAGTTTTCTTCTGTTCTTTACCTTGAACATCTGTTGATGTTTCTGGATCTGCAGTGATTTCTTTTGGAGTTACTGTTGGAATGTATACAGCATCCATAGTTTTTGTAGTAGTTGTATGCGTACCATCATTGTTGTTTTCAAGACCGTTTTGAGCTGTTAATGCAGTCCATCCAGTAGATTCACCATTTGAATCTACAGCACGTAGTGCGATACCATCAGCTTTACCTACGAAATTAGCTTCTGGAGTAAATGTAACCTTATCATCTGTTACTGTATATGTACCTTGACCTGCTTTAGTGTATGATTTAACTAGATTTCCACTAGGATCTACGATCATTACACCTTCAGTTTGAACTTTTTTAGTAGTTTCTGCGCTGATTACGTTACTTTGCTCAGTATACTGAATTTTACCGTATGAGTTGAATGTAGTTTTTCCGTTGTTAGAACCTAGGTCAGATGCATCGTCACCTAATGGTCTTGTTCTGAACTCGATACCAACTGATTGAGTTTCACCTTGTTTCCCAGTAGTTTCTTCTTTATCTCCACGAGGTGGGTGAATTACTTGGATTTGGTTATCTTCTACTTCCCCAGAGTATGCAATCCCTACAGCTTTTTCTACTTGAGATTCATCTTTTGCGATACGAACACGGAAGTTTACTACATCTTTAGTAGTGTCCACTACTTGAGTGTTTGTAAATGTAAGTTCTACTTCTTGGTCTTTTCCTGTTACTGTAGCGATATTAGATTCTTCACCTTTATCAAATTTACCATTTCCATTGAAGTCAATAAATCCACGCACGTATGCTGGAGCAACTGTACCTGTGTAGTTGTCATTACCGTTTGCTGAAGCAAGAACTTTAACTTTATAAGTGTTATCCGGACCTTTAACTAATTGGACTTCTGGACGTCCTGTATCTTTGTTGATATGTACATTATCTGGAGCAATAAGTTGATCTACACCTTCATCTCCATTTTCTGTAGCATCATCAGAACCTATTCCACGTACATGAGTACCTGGTGCAGAGTCGATATCCGCTTTTACTTTACCTAAGTATGGTTGTTGGATTTGTTTAATTGCTTTTGTATCATAATCAATAGATTGTGTTCTTAAGTAGTGTTCAGCCATTCCATAAGATTCTGGAAGATCTCCGAAGTCAGAGAACTTGATACCAATCATAGAAGATTGTTGTCCAGAAGACATGATATAAAATCCTACTTCAGTTACGTTTGCCGTAGATAATACTGGAGTTCCAGATCCATTTTGATTTATGTAACCTCCAAACACTTGTGAACCTAGACCTGCAGTAGCTGCATCAGGAGTCGCAAATTTTTTACCACTTAGAGCATTATAGAATTTTTCATCTTGCCATTTAAGGATAGCAGTTTTACCACCATTCATATCTTTAAATTGATCAAGAGGCTTATAGGCATTTTTATTTGGACCATAACCAACAATCGCCGCTAAGTCCCATGGAGTACCATTAGTTGTATAAATTTCAGACTCAAGAGGTCCGATATCTTCCCCAGAAGTCATAATGATACCAGGTTTTACAGGTTTACCGTTATAAGTTGCTGTTACATCGAATTTAACCCCAGCTGCTTGACCGTTTTGAGGTTTACCTGCAGGGTTTGTTCCTGCAATCGTTGTTTTAGCTTTACCACTTGTCAGACCAGCATTAGCAACGTGAGTATATCTGTTTTGAGGATTTGCTCCAAGTCCTGTTGCCCCATTAGCTGGGTTGAATTGGTTTTCTTTGTCTGGTTGGTAAGAACTGCTAAATCAGTTCCTGCAACACGATCTTTGAATATTTCAGTTGATTCGAACGGTTTTAGTTCTTTAACTCTCATCGTAACAATATAACCAGGAATTAATTCTTTTGTATATGTTGATCCGATTTGAAGTTGATTATTTGCGTTTAATCCTGTCCATGCACTCGTATCTCCAAAATCTAACCATTGGATTTGGTCATTCAAGTCTTTGATTTCTTTTAGGTTTTCTTCTTTAGTTTTAACTTTGATATCTGATAATGAAGAATAATCATGATCTTCTAACCATTTTTTTACCTGTTTCAGTCGAAGCATCTTTAAGAGTTGTTGTTGCTTCTGCTAATACTGCTTCGAATTTACCATTACGTTTAGCTCCAGCGTTCTCTAACTCTGTGTAAACAGCTTTAATAGAGTTGCTTAATTCTGCTAAACTTTTAGCGACTTGTTCTTTAGTAGCTTTGCCATTTCCTAGTAATTCTTTAGCTAGTTTTAAAGCTTCTTCGTTTTTACTACTGCAGCTTGTACTGCTGGTTTTGCTTCTACTTTTAAGTCTTTTTTAGCTAATTCAGTTTTAGCAAGTTTATTAGTTACTTCTGCTTCTGAAGCTACTTGTGTTAATTCTTTTTTAGCTGCTGCTACTTCTTTTTCTTCTTTAGTAGCTGTTGCTTCTTTAGCTTTTTGTTCAGCTTCTTTTTCTCTTCTAATTTTTATCAAGCTTGAGTTTTAGCTTCTGTTACTACTTGGCTTAAAGCTTGCACTGCTTGAGCTTGTGCATCTACTTCAGCTTGTGTAGCTGCTTCGTTAGCTAATACTGCTTTAGCTGCTGCTAATGCTTCTTTTGCTGCTGCTACAGCTGCTTTATCAGCGTCTTGAGCTGATTTTAATTTTTCTTCTAATGTAGCAATACTTGCTTTTAAGATTTCTTTTTTAGCAGTTGCCACTTTGGGAGCTTCTTCTTTTGCAACTTCTGCTTTTGGAGCTTCAATTTTCGGTGCTTCTGCTCCTACTTTTTCTGCTACTGCTGAAGCAACACCTTCTTTAGTAGTTTCTACTACTGGTTTTGCTTCTGCTTTTGGCGCTACCTCTGCTTTTACACCTGCATTTGTTGTATTATCTGCAGTTGTGTTATTTGATACTTCCTCAGCAGCTTGTGATACTGCTCCAGCACCAAAAAAGATACTTGCACCAATTACTACCGATGCAGTACCGACTTTAAACTTCTTAATAGAATATGATTCTACTTTTGTACCTTGTTTGGTATCTTTTTAAATATTGGTTATTTTTCCTACCATTATTTTTCCTCCTTTATATATTCCTTAATATTGCCTTGAACAGCCTTTTTATTGAATATATAATCTTACTTGTACCTATAAAATAAAAACTTTTCGGTTCTATCTTTTTGGTTGTTTTGATATCAAGACAAATAACTCTACCTCTTAATATATCTCCTGATTCTATATTCATTTTTTTGCTATTCTACATCTTTTTGTTATTATTAGTAAACATATGATGAGAAATCCATTCGATTCTTACGACTATTTTACCTTAATTAAATTTTTTTGTCCATAAAAATGACTCATAAATTCTCAAAAATTTTTTAAAAAATATTATTTTTAGTTACTTTTAATTTATTTTAATACTAATTTCAACTATTACAATTGTACAAAAAAACAATAATTGATAACCTTTTTAGCGACTTTATATTACTTACAATATACTGAGAATCAATATAAACATAAGTGATACTATAACCATTATTCTTTTTACTTTGTAAAACAATATGCTAACTGTATTTATGTCTATTTTTCGTAGACAGTTATACAACTATTAAAAAAAGAAGGTGTTTACAAAAATATTTCACTATTATTTTTTTATCATTAACATTTCTTTAAACTTTATTAATTATTCATATATTTTATTTTAGCAATTCTAAAAAAATCTCTAAGATTACTCTAGGTTATCGTTTACTATTTTTCTGTAAATCTGTTATAATCATTATCCCCTAAAAACCCCCTTACTTTATTTAATTTCAAAGGAGAAAATATTATGAAAATATATAAAAATAAATAAAAACCAGGAAATTGAGGTTTCAGACAAAAATATATTCAGCTATTTGCTATATGAGCTACAAGGTTAGGCGTGCGAAAGCAAAAGATAAGAAGTATAATCTATTTTTCATATATGCATTCGATACAGAAGATAGTGACGGGGAAAAATCTAATTAGGGATAACTCTCCATTAACTGATGAGATCGTAATTACTAATGATATTTATAGAGCATTATATGATGCACTGGCTACTTTATCAACAGAAGATCAACTTCTTCTTGTTGATTTATTTATAAAAGAGCAGTCTATACGTAGTATTGCAGACAGTAAACACTGCAGTCCTATGACTATATGTCGACATCGCGATAAACTTTTTTTAAAAAAACTTGCTGTATTACTAGAAAAAAATATAAAGACAATATTATCGTAGAAAAATTAGTACAATATGAACATTGTATGAACTTTTATATAATTTTTGTTACAAATAGCAAAAAAACACACTATATATAGTGAAGGGGACTTTTTCGTAAGGGGTAAATTCATTTATATTTTTACAATATAATTATTTCCTACGTTACTTCTATTTCAATATAGGTTTCTTTTCATAATTGTCTTTATAAAGAAGATATTTGTATAGAGTGGCACTTAGGAGGTTTTTTTATTATGAAAAAAACACTATATTTAAACGATAGGGAGACAGAATCTTTTTACGAATTGCTTGAAGTTAAAAAAAGACTTAATTACTATGGCGCTTTATAAGGTTAACATACCTAGAAAAACTTCATCATGAATTTTACAATTATGGACTTGAAGGTTTATTGGTTAGTTTTTAATCTTAAATGAAGGGAAAAATTGAAGAAAAAGACTTCGACCGATTCGCTTTCACTACCATTAAAAAGAAAAATTAATCGATGAAATCCGCTATAGAAACAAAGATAAAAGTGTACCTTTAGATATTTTTTTGACAATAACAAATTAGACTCTACGGATGATAATTATTCGCTAGTGTATATACAGTTGTTCGAATATTTAAAAAGATACTCTAGAGGAGCAAGAAATGAAATTTTTTTCTGCAATTTATAAAAAACTTTGAATATGAAACAAACCGCAAAGGCAATGGATGTCTCATTGGCTACAGCATATAGAATCCACAAACGTGTAAAGGGAGTTTGTGAAGAATTTTTATTAACTAAATAGATTATTATTAGCCACTCTCATGTGAATATCTAACATATATAACTCCTATCATACAGAATACTAAACTGACTTCATTTCGTCAGTTTTTGTTTTCCTATAGGCAAACAAGCAAATGCAAGGACTCTTGTACCTAATTTTCTGATAAAAATGCTCCAGACTATAATGAAATCATCTTTAGACATTAAAAGATATTTTAGAAAATAAGTCGACCACGGCTACAAAGTGTAAAAAGATATTCCAGAGAGTGATCCAATCTCGTTAATAAAACATAAGAAAGACACCCTCGAAAATTATCGAGAGTGTCTTCATTTTTAAGAGTTTTGTTTAGTGTTTTGCTTAGATTTCAAATTAGTTTTTATCGTTTTTACGACGTCTTGCCGCTAGTAACCCACCTAGGATTGCCATTCCTAATCCTGCTAAACCAGTATTAGTTTCTGTTGTTCCTGTGTTCGCTAGGCGTTGTCCTAGTTTAGAGTTTGTTGCTTTGTCAGCTGAAGCTCTATTGTTTCCACCATTGTCATTAGATTGGCCATTAGAACCTTTAGTTTCTACTAATTTTTCTGCCGGAATTACTACTACTCTTCCGTCTGGATATACGATTGTTGTTTCTCCAGTTGCTGAAACTGTAATCTTAGCTTCTTTTAATTCTGGGTTTGCTTTGATTAATGCTTGTTTTACAGCTTCTTTTTCTACATCTGTTAAGTTCGTTAGATCTCCTACTTGAACTTTTTCAGGGATATTAATCATCGGTGATGTTTGTTCTTCTGCTTTTTTGAAGATATCTTTAGCTAAAATTGTGTAAGTTTTTCCATCTTTAAGGATTACTGTTGCATTCCCTTTCGCATCGAAGATAACTTCTGCTACATTTGGATTTGCTGCTATAATCTTATCTTTAGCTCCTGCTTTATCTGCATCTGTTAAGTTGTCTAAATCAGCTACAGTTTGTTTTTCAAAGTCAAGGTTGATATTTTCACCATTATTTTTAGCTGCTACATCATTTGCATCTTTTACTAATTGTTCAGCTGCAATTGTTGCTGTTACACCGTCTTTTGTTGTTACCGTTGCATTTCCTTTCGCATCTACTACTACGATTGCTCCTGGATTTACTTCTTCTACCGCTGCTTTGATCTTAGCGATTTCTTCTGGTGTTAAGCTGTCTTTGTTAGCTACTAATGTTCTTGTTGCTGGTGTATTAATTCCACTTTGTGCAGCTACATCAGTTACTTTATCAGCTGGAATTACTAGTTTAGATGCTGGAATTACCGCTACTTTACCATCTTTAGTAGTTACTGTCGCATTTCCTTTGTCATCAATTACCACAGTTGCTCCTGGATTAACTGCTTCTACTGCTTTCTTAACTGCTTCTTTTTCTGCATCTGTTAGAGCGTCTTTATTAGCTACAGCTGTTTTTGCAGTTGGTGTATTGATGTCATTTCCTGCGTTTTCTTTTCCTAGGTCTGCTTCTGTCTTAACTAAGTCTTTTCCTGGAATTACCGCTGTTTTTCCGTCTTTAGTTGTTACTGTTGCATTTCCTTTGTCATCAACTACTACTGTTGAGTCTGGATTTACTTCTTTTACTTTCGCTGCGATTGCGGCTTTTTCTTCGTCAGTTAATGCGTTCGGATCTTTTACTAGTGTTTTGTCCGCTGGCTTAACAATGTCATTTCCTGCGTTTGGTTTCGCTGCGTCTGCTTCTGTTTTAACTAAGTCTTTTCCTGGAATTACTGCTGTTTTTCCGTCTTTAGTTGTTACTGTCGCGTTTCCTTTGTCGTCAACCACTACTGTTGAGTCTGGATTTACTTCTTTTACTTTCGCTACGATTGCTGCTTTTTCTTCGTCAGTCAGCTTAGCTGGATCTTTTACTAGTGTTTTATCCGCTGGTTTAACTACGTCATTTCCTGCTTTTGGTTTCACTGCGTCTGCTTCTGTTTTAACTAAGTCTTTTCCTGGAATTACTGCTGTTTTTCCTTCTGGTGTTGTTACTGTTGCGTTTCCTTTATCATCAATTACTACAGTCGCACCTGGATTTACTTCTTTTACTTTCGCTGCGATTTCGGCTTTTTCTTCATCAGTTAGAGCGTTCGGATCTTTTACTAATGTTTTATCTGCTGGTTTAACTATGTCGTTTCCTGCATTTGGTTTCGCTGCGTCTGCTTCTGTTTTAACTAAATCTTTTCCTGGAATTACCGCTGTTTTTCCATCTTTAGTCGTTACTGTTGCATTTCCTTTATCATCAACTACTACTGTTGAGTCTGGATTTACTTCTTTTACTTTCGCTACGATTGTCGCTTTTTCTTCATCAGTTAGTTTTGCTGGATCTTTTACTAGTGTTTTTATCCGCTGGTTTAACTACGTCATTTCCTGCGTTTGGTTTCGCTGCGTCTGCTTCTGTTTTAACTAAGTCTTTTCCTGGAATTATCGCTGTTTTTCCGTCTTTAGTTGTTACTGTCGCATTTCCTTTGTCGTCAATTACTACTGTTGAATCTGGATTTACTTCTTTTACTTTCGCTGCGATCGCTGCTTTTTTTCTTCATCTGTTAGCTTAGCTGGATCTTTTACTACTGTTTTCTCCGCTGGTTTAACTACGTCATTTCCTGCGTTTGGTTTCGCTGCGTCTGCTTCTGTTTTAACTAGGTCTTTTCCTGGTATTACCGCTGTTTTTCCGTCTGGTGTTGTTACTGTTGCGTTTCCTTTATCATCAATTACTACAGTCGCACCTGGATTTACTTCTTTTACTTTCGCTGCGATTGCGGCTTTTTCTTCATCTGTCAGTTTTGCTGGATCTTTTACTAGTGTTTTATCCGCTGGTTTAACTACGTCATTTCCTGCGTTTGGTTTCATCTGCGTCTGCTTCTGTTTTTAACTAGGTCTTTTCCTGGTATTACCGCTGTTTTTCCGTCTGGTGTTGTTACTGTCGCATTTCCTTTGTCATCAACTACTACTGTTGAGTCTGGATTTACTTCTTTTACTTTCGCTGCGATTTCTGCTTTTTCTTCGTCAGTTAATGCGTTCGGATCTTTCACTAATGTTTTGTCCGCTGGCTTAACGATGTCGTTTCCTCCATTTGGTTTCACTGCGTCTGCTTCTGTTTTAACTAAATCTTTTCCTGGAATTACTGCTGTTTTTCCGTCTTTAGTTGTTACTGTCGCATTTCCTTTGTCGTCAACTACTACTATTGAGTCTGGATTTACTTCTTTTACTTTCGGTGCGATTGCGGCTTTTTCTTCATCTGTCAGCTTAGCTGGATCTTTTACTAGTGTTTTATCCGCTGGTTTAACTACGTCATTTCCTGCGTTTGGTTTCGCTGCATCTGCTTCTGTCTTAACTAAATCTTTTCCTGGAATTACTGCTGTTTTTCCGTCTTTAGTTGTTACTGTCGCATTTCCTTTATCATCAACTACTACTGTTGAGTCTGGATTTACTTCTTTTACTTTCGCTGCGATTGCTGCTTTTTCTTCGTCAGTTAATGCGTTCGGATCTTTTGCTAGTGTTTTGTACGCTGGCTTAACGATGTCGTTTCCTGCGTTTGGTTTCGCTGCGTCTACTTCTGTTTTAACTAAATCTTTTCCTGGGATTACCGCTGTTTTTCCATCTTTAGTCGTTACTGTCGCATTTCCTTTATCATCAACTACTACTGTTGAGTCTGGATTTACTTCTTTTACTTTCGCTGCGATTGCGGCTTTTTCTTCGTCAGTTAATGCGTTCGGATCTTTTACTAGTGTTTTGTCCGCTGGCTTAACGATGTCATTTCCTGCGTTTGGTTTCGCTGCGTCTGCTTCTGTTTTAACTAAGTCTTTTCCTGGTATTACTGCTGTTTTTCCGTCTTTAGTTGTTACTGTCGCATTTCCTTTGTCATCAACTACTACTGTTGAGTCTGGATTTACTTCTTTTACTTTCGCTGCGATTTCTGCTTTTTCTTCGTCAGTTAATGCGTTCGGATCTTTTACTAATGTTTTATCCGCTGGTTTAACTACATCATTTCCTGCGTTTGGTTTCGCTACATCTCTTTCTGTTTTAACTAAATCTTTTCCTGGAATTACTGCTGTTTTTCCGTCTTTAGTTGTTACTGTTGCATTTCCTTTATCATCAATTACTACTGTTGAGTCTGGATTTACTTCTTTTACTTTCGCTGCAATTGCGGCTTTTTTTCTTCGTCAGTTAATGCGTTCGGATCTTTTACTAGTGTTTTGTCCGCTGGCTTAACGATGTCATTTCCTGCGTTTGGTTTCGCTGCGTCTGCTTCTGTTTTAACTAAGTCTTTTCCTGGTATTACCGCTGTTTTTCCATCTTTAGTCGTTACTGTTGCGTTTCCTTTGTCGTCAACTACTACTATTGAGTCTGGATTTACTTCTTTTACTTTCGCTGCGATTGCGGCTTTTTCTTCATCTGTCAGCTTAGCTGGATCTTTTGCTAGTGTTTTATCCGCTGGTTTAACTACGTCATTTCCTGCGTTTGGTTTCGCTGCATCTGCTTCTGTCTTAACTAAATCTTTTCCTGGAATTACTGCTGTTTTTCCGTCTTTAGTTGTTACTGTCGCATTTCCTTTGTCGTCAATTACTACTGTTGAATCTGGATTTACTTCTTTTTACTTTCGTCGCGATCGTCGCTTTTTCTTCATCTGTTAGCTTAGCTGGATCTTTTACTAATGTTTTGTCCGCTGGTTTAACGATGTCGTTTCCTGCGTTTGGTTTCGCTGCGTCTGCTTCTGTTTTAACTAAGTCTTTCCCTGGAATTACTGCTGTTTTTCCGTCTTTAGTTGTTACTGTCGCATTTCCTTTGTCATCAACTACTACTGTTGAGTCTGGATTTACTTCTTTTACTTTCGCTGCGATTTCTGCTTTTTCTTCGTCAGTTAATGCGTTCGGATCTTTTACTAATGTTTTATCCGCTGGTTTAACTACATCATTTCCTGCGTTTGGTTTATTTACATCAGTTTCTGATCTGAATAAGTCTTCCGATGGAATCGTTGCTGTAGTTCCATCTTTTAGAGTAACTGTCGCATTACCATTTTCATCGAATTTAACAGATTTAGTCTCTGGGTTTAATTCTCTTAATTTTGCTTCTACTTTAGCTTGATCATCTGGATCATTTGCTTCACCAACTACTTTATCTGCTGGTTTTACAATATTAGAGTTACCTGCTCCAGCTTTTTCTGTATCTTCTTTAGTTCTTACTAAATCCGATGCTGGAATTGCCGAAGTTTTACCATCTGGAGTAGAAACAGAAACAGTTCCATTTTCATCTATCGTTACAATAGCATCTGGATTAACCTCTTCAACTTTAGCAACAATCTTAGCTTTCTCTTCATCTGTCAAGTTAGCAGGATCTTTCACGATAACTTTATCAAGTGGTTTATTAATGTCGTTTCCACCTTTGCCGTTATCTAAGTCTTCTTCAGTTTTAACTAATTTAGCTGGATTAATCGTTCCTTTATCACCATTTCCAGTAGTTACCTCGATTTTACCATTTTCGTTATATTTAACTTCTTTGGCTGTAGGATTAACTCTTTTAACTTCTTCTAAGATTTTAGCTTTTTCTTCATCTGTTAATGCACTTGGGTCTTTTACAAGAACTTTGTCAATTGGTCTATTGATATCTCCAATTGCTTTAATAGCTGCCTTATCTGCTTCTTCTATTACATTAACATCTTCTACACTACTTACTGCGTCGATTGCTGCTTTAGCTTTATTCGCAACTTTATCTACTTTAGCTTTTAATGCTTCTTTAGCTTTAGGAGATAAATCATTACGAACATCGATTTCTGCTTTTTTAGCTTTCGCTTCTTCATCAATTGCTTTACGAGCATTTGGTTTATCTTCAACTAATGGTAAAGATTTTTCGATTTCAGCTTTTGCTTCGTCTTCTAAAGTTTTAACATCTGCATCTGATTTAGCTGCATCGATTTCTTTTTTAGCTTGTTCTGCGATTGCTCTTGCTGCATCTGATGCTACTTTCTTCTCTTCATCGGTAGCATCAGGTGTATTTTCAATAGCTTTTAATTGCTCTGCCAGTTTGTCATCGATTGCTTTTTTGGCCGCTGGTTTTGCTTTCGCTTCTGGGTTTACTGCTTTTAACATCTGCTACACCTTTATCTTTAGTCGCATCTACCGCTTGTTGAGTCGCTGTTGCTTCTTCTGGTGTATCTACAGTATCGGGTTGAGAATTGATTGCATCAGTAGCTTCTTTAGCTTTTAGCTTGAGCTTCTTTCTTAGCTGCGTCTTTTTCTTCTTGTGTTAAGTCATTACGAGCGTCGATTTCTTCTTCTTTCTTAGCTAGTTCATCTGCTACAGCTTGTTTTGCTGCTTCTTTTGCTACTGGATTTACAGTTGCAATATTATCTGTACCTGTAGTTTGCGTCGCATCAACTTCTGCATCTGTTGTTGCGTTATCGATTGCTTTTTTTCGCGACTTCTGCAATATTTTTTTCGTCGCTAATTTTGCGACTACTTTTTCTTTATCTGATAAATCTGCACGAGCATCAATTGCGTCTTCTTTCGCTTTTTAATGCATCATCGATTACTTTTTTTCGTCGCTGGTTTTTTTAGTCGCTTCTGGGTTTACTGCTTTAACCTCTGATATACCAGTGTTTTTCGCTGTATCTACTGCTTGTTGCGCTGCTGTTGCTTTATCTTCAGAATCTGCGATAGCTGGTTGAGCATTAATAGCATCAGTTGCTGCTTTTGCTTTATCTTGCGCTTCTTTCTTAGCTGCGTCTTTTTCTTCTTTTGTTAAATCTGTACGAGCATCGATTTCTGCTTCTTTCTTAGCTAATTCATCTGCTACAGCTAGTTTTGCTTGTTCTTTAGCAATTGGGTGTACTGCTGTTACATCTGCAACACCTTTGTCTTCTGCATCATTAACAATTTTTTGCGCTGTTGCCGCTGCATCTGCTGTTTCTGCGTTATCAGGTTGAGCTTCAACTTTTGCAAGTTCTGCATCTGCTAATTTCTTAGCTTCTGCTTTTGCTGCATCTTTTTCTGCTTGTGTTAAATCTGTACGAGCATCAATTTCGTTATTTTTAGCTGTTAATGCATTTGCAATAGCTTCTTTTGCATTTTCTTTTTGCTATCGGGTTAACTTTTACCAAATTCTGTAGTTCCAGTATTTTTTTCGCTGTATCTACGGTCTGCATCTGTCGTCGCTGCATCGATTGCTTTTTGTTGCATCTTCAGCTGCTTTGTTAATTTTAGCAATAGCTGCATCTTTTTCTGCTTGGCTTAGATTTTTATCTGCAGTAATAGCATCTGCTTTTGCTTTACGAGCTGCTTCAACATCCGCTTTAGCTGAATCTTTCTTCGTTACTACTGGGTTATCAGCTGCGATTGCAGTTGAACCTGCTTCTTTCGCTTTATCTAATTCTGCTTTTGTCGTTACATTAGCATTATTAATTGCGGCTACAGCTTTTTCTTTATCTGCATTTACTTTTGCTATTGCTGCTGCTTTCTCTTCATCAGTTGCATTTGGAGTTTTGTTGATTTCATCAATTTTATCTTCTGCTGCTTTGTTAACTGCATCAATTGCTGGCTGTTTGTTAAGGTTAACAAACTCAGAAAGTGGTTTTTTATCAACTGATCCATCTTTATAAGTTACTACTAAATCCGTTCCAACTTTTGTGATTGTATCAATTCTTTCATCTTTTTCAGCTACTTCTTGACCACGTTTAGCTTCCAAATTCTTATCTGGGTTTGTTTTTGAGTATTCTATTTTAAGTTTTTCTTTAATTTTGTTAAACTCATCATCTGTTACAGCTGATGGGTCTGTTACAGCTACTTTATCAGCATCTGCAGGTGATTGAATGTCATATTTTTGGGTTTGAGGTTTAAGCATTACCCTAAATGCACCAATATCAGCTGCACTAGTTCCAACACCTGCGATTTCTCCTCCATCAGCATCAGTAGCCCTTACATAACGCCACCCTAAAGCTACACCCGCTGGATTTTCTCCTTTAGTTGCTGCTTTTAGTTTATCTAATGTGAAGTTCCCTTCTGGTGCTGGAGTTCCTGAATATGTAATTACCGCTGGTGAATCCTCACTTGCTGTTGTTTCTGCACTGAAAGTATTCGCAGTAAATCCATATTGAGTATTAATTTTATTCGTTTCACCTTCTACTGGTTTAAACTCTTGGTTACTACCACCTCTTACTGTGGCACTAACAATTTTCCCACTATCATCTTTGATTTTGATATCAAATGAGTTTTCTTCTGCACCGTATACAAATATTTCTTTTTTATCTGGTGCTGGATCTGAGAATGGGATTTCAGCTGTTGGTGCTTGGTTTTCTCTTACAATTACTTTTCTAGTAATAGTATTCGCAGAGTCTTTACCTTGACTATCCACAGCTTTAAGAACTAATGTGTATTCACCTGGCGTTGCAGTACTAAATGTTGTTGCACTTGCTCCATTAACTGATACTAATTTGGCTTTTACTGGCTCACCCACTGTAAGTTTTGCATCATCTTCTTTATCTGCTACAGTTGCTAAAGTTGCAATATCAAATGCTTCTCCTTTTTTCACAACTACGTCGCTTCCGTTATTTGTTGCCGCGATTGTAGGTGCTTCATTCGTTGCAGTTAATGCTAGACGTTTAGCCTCTGCTGCTTCTGTTGTTCCAGGTTTAGCTCCTCCTGCTGCACTGTAACCAGATTGCGCTTGTAAGTTAATTCCGTTAGCACCTTCTTTAATTGCGTTTTTAAGGAATGTTAATTTTACAATGTGGAAGATAGGATCATCTTGAGTATCTGCCATAGTTGCAGTTAGCGTTGATGCGTCTTGAGATTGAGGATTTCCTCCGTTCATAATTACTTGACGGTCCCAAGAACCTGTGAATCCTACCCATAAATTATTCGCGTCTTTCGGAACTTTTACCAATACTTCTTTTTGTCCCGCAACTACTGTATCGTTAGCAAATTTTGGACGTCCAAGATAAACTCTTGTTTCATCGTTTAATTTATTATTTTCACCTTTGTATTGAACAGTAACCTTAGTTTCATCTGTACCTTTATTGTATGGATCACTACCAGATTTTAATGGTGCTTCTAAATTCACAGTCCATTTTCCATTTTTTACTACCGTTTCATAAATTTTTGTAGCTCCTCCTGGAGTTGCGACTGTCACTACTACAGTTTTACCATTAGTTCCAGTCCCTGATAAAGAAGTATCCGCCGAGGTTACTCCATTACGTCTTACATATGAAGCATCCTCATAGTTTACTGTACTGGTAACTTGAGGAGAACCTGAATCGTTTCTTCTAAATCCTGTACCTTCTTCTGCTTTTGCATTAGTTGCGTGAGAATTAGCTGCACTTGACTCTGTGTTCTCAGCTTTTTTACCTACAGTTTCTTTACCGTTTGTAGTATCTACCGCTGGTGTTTCTTTTTTCTCTACTGGTTTATTTTTTAATTTTGAGTTTACAGTCGTTACAAGTTTGTTGTAAGCAGCTTTTAACTCATCTTGTATTTTAGCATTCGCTAAAGTAGCTTTCGCACTTTCTAAATCAGCTTTTAATACTGCTACAGACTCATCTGTTTTGTTAGCGTATTTTCCAGCTTCTAGATTAGCTGAAACCTCATTGATATAAGCTTCTAATCCACTTTTATCTAATTTAACTTCTACAGCTACTTCTTGTTTTACTTCTGTTTTAGGTGCTTCTACTCCTACTTTTGCTGCTACTGCTGCTGCTACGCTTTCTTTAGTGTTTTCTGCTTTTTCCGGCTGCGCTACTGCTTTAGGTGCAGCTTCTGCTTTCTCACCTGCGTTTGTCGTGTTGTCCGCAGTTGTATTGTTAGAAACTTCTTCTGATGCTTGAGCTACCGCCCCTGCACCTAAAAAGATACTTGCACCGATTACTACTGATGCCGTACCTACTTTGAATTTTTTGATAGAATATGTTTCTACCTTAGTACCTTCTTTTAACCCTTTCAAATACTCATTATTTTTCCTGTCATAAAGTTCCTCCTGTAATCTTTTTAATATAAGAAATTTTTAAAAGCTTCACTATTATACATGAAGTTCTTTTTCATTTATAGTTAATTTTTTTAATTAAAAATAACCATTATAAAAACTTCTTTCAAAGCTTAAAATTTCTTTTTAACTAATAAAATTAATTTTCATAACTTTTATTTATTTATAATATTGTTACATAATAACTTTACCAAAATTTGCATTGTTTGTCCATAAAATACACTTGAATTCAGCTTGTTTTTTAAAAATTTATCATCTAATTTTTAATATGTAATTTTTAGTAATATTTTTGTTGTTAATGCATTAACCTTTACTATATTTGTATATACTTGTATATAAAAACATTTAATACTTTTTAACATATATGGTTTCTAAAAATAGTTTTTTTATTTTTCAGAAAATGTTATACATAATTTCTATAGTGTTTTATAACAACAGTCTTTGTTCTCTATTATATTATTGAAATATGTGAAATATAAATTTTGCAACTTTTTAAAAACACCCTCGAAAAATTATCGAGAGTGTCTTTATTTTTAAGAGTTTTGTTTAGTATTTTGCTTAGATTTCAAATTAGTTTTTATCGTTTTTACGACGTCTTGTCGCTAGTAATCCACCTAGGATCGCCATTCCTAATCCTGCTAAGCCAGTATTAGTTTCTGTTGTACCTGTGTTCGCTAGGCGTTGTCCTGCTTTAGTGTTTGTTACTTTTCTGAAGATGTGACGTACATTTCCATTTTCATCAACAACTGTTCTTACGAACTCGTATCCTGGAATCTTACCAGATTCTAAAGTTCCTTTTTCAGTTGGTTTTAATGGGTTTCCATTTTCATCTGTCCATGTTGTAGTTCTGTTTTCACCTGGAATACGTGAAGTTTTCTTGAAGATGTGTTGTACATTTCCATCTTTATCAGGTACAGTTCTTACGAACTCATATCCTGGAATTTCTCCTGGAACTTTTGTTCCTTTTTCTACTGGTTTTAATGGGTTTCCATTCTCGTCTATCCATGATGTAGTTTTTTCTACTACTGGAGTTGTTACTTTTTCGTATACGTGCTCGATGTCTCCATTTGGAAGTTTCTTAGTCTCTACGAAGCGATATCCTGGAATATCTTTCTTCGGTTGGTCTCCATCTTCTGTTGGATAGTTTGGAATTTCGTTTCCGTCTTTATCTTTGTAACTTGTTTTAACTTTTTCGTATACGTGTTCTACGTCTCCGTTTGGAAGTTTCTTAGTCTCTACGAAACGGTATCCTGGAATATCTTTCTTCGGTTGATCTCCGTCTTCTGTTGGATAATTTGGAATTACATTTCCGTCTTTATCTTTATAACTTGTTTTAACTTTTTCGTATACGTGTTCTGTATCTCCATTTGGAAGTGTCTTAGTCTCTACAAAGCGGTATCCTGGAATATCTTTCTTCGGATTTGTTCCTTCTTCAGTAGTTGTTCCTGGAATTACATTTCCATCTTTATCTTTGTAAGTTGTTGTCACTTTTTCATAGATGTGTTTTGTATTTCCTTTTTCGTCTACTTCAGTTTTAACAACTTTGTATCCTGGGATTACTTCAGATGGTGTTTTTCCATCTTTAGATGGAATTAATTCAGTTTCTTTTCCATCTTTACCTACAACTACGAATTTAGTATCTGGACGTACTGTTGGAGTATATGTAGCTGTTACTGGTGTTCCGTTCTTATCTACACGTTTAACTGTTACTCCTTTAGCTTTTCCTACGAAGTCTTTTTCTGGAGTGAATGTTACAGTTCCATCTGGTGCTACTGTGTATGTTCCTTCTCCTGGTACTACTTTTGTAGTTGTTCCGTCTTCGAATGTTGGTGGTACATCTTTATCGATTGGCACATTAGGATTTCCTGGTTTGAATTCTGGTGTTCCTGTTTGTGGTTGTCCTTTAGGTCCTTCAGATTCTGCAGGTGTTCCTTCTGGTGTTACTGGTGTAACCGTTGGTGTGTATTTAGCCGTTACTGGTGTTCCATTCTTATCTACACGTTTAACTGTTACTCCTGTTCCTACTCCTGTGAATGTTTTCTCAGGTGTGAATGTTACTGTTCCATCTGGTGCTACTGTGTATGTTCCTTCTCCTGGAATTGTCTTAGTTGTTGATCCATCTTCAAATGTTGCTGGCACTTTATCATCCATTGGTACTTCTGGGTTTCCTGGTTTGAACTCAGGTTTTCCGTTTTGTTCTTTACCTTGGATATCTGTTGTTTCTTTTGGTTCAGCTGTTGGCGTTACTGGTGTAACCGTTGGTGTGTATTTAGCTGTTACTGGTGTTCCATTCTTATCTACACGTTTAACTGTTACTCCTGTTCCTTTCCCTGTGAATGTTTTCTCAGGTGTGAATGTTACTGTTCCATCTGGCGCTACTGTGTATGTTCCTTCTCCTGGAATTGTCTTAGTTGTTGATCCATCTTCGAATGTTGCTGGCACTTCGTCATCCATTGGTACTTCATCAGCACCTGGTGTGAATGTTGGTTTTCCAGTTTGTGTTTTACCTTGGATATCTGTTGTTTCAGCTGGTTTAGCTGTTGGTGTTACCGGAGTTACTGTTGGTGTATAAGTAGTTTCTACTTTTGTTCCATTAGTATCTTTAGCTGTAACTTTCGCTGGATCTGGTGTTCCTGTGAAGTCTTTGTTTGGTTGGAATGTAATTACTCCTGTTGTTGGATCAATTGTGTATGTTCCAACTTCTTTACCGTCTTTTGTAGCCGGCATTGTTGTTACTTCATTACCACTTGGATCTACTAGTTTAACTGTAGTTTTGTCAATTGGCGCTACTTCATCACCTTGTTTGAACATTGACTCTGTTTCTTGAGTTTGTGGTTGTCCTTGTTTTCCAGTTGTTTCTTTTGGTGTTGCCGTTGGAACTACTGGTGTTACTGTTGGTGTGTAAGTAGTTTCTACTTTTGTTCCATTAGTATCTTTAGCTGTAACTTTCGCTGGATCTGGTGTTCCTGTGAAGTCTTTGTTTGGTTGGAATGTAATTACTCCTGTTGTTGGATCAATTGTGTATGTTCCAACTTCTTTACCGTCTTTTGTAGCCGGCATTGTTGTTACTTCATTACCACTTGGATCTACTAGTTTAACTGTAGTTTTGTCAATTGGCGCTACTTCATCACCTTGTTTGAACATTGACTCTGTTTCTTGAGTTTGTGGTTGTCCTTGTTTTCCAGTTGTTTCTTTTGGTGTTGCCGTTGGAACTACTGGTGTTACTGTTGGTGTGTAAGTAGTTTCTACTTTTGTTCCATTAGTATCTTTAGCTGTAACTTTCGCTGGATCTGGTGTTCCTGTGAAGTCTTTATTTGGTTGGAATGTAATTACTCCTGTTGTTGGATCAATTGTGTATGTTCCAACTTCTTTACCGTCTTTTGTAGCCGGCATTGTTGTTACTTCATTACCACTTGGATCTACTAGTTTAACTGTAGTTTTGTCAATTGGCGCTACTTCATCACCTTGTTTGAACATTGACTCTGTTTCTTGAGTTTGTGGTTGTCCTTGTTTTCCAGTTGTTTCTTTTGGTGTTGCCGTTGGAACTACTGGTGTTACTGTTGGTGTGTAAGTTGCTGTAGCTGGTGTTCCATTCTTATCTTTAACTTGTACTGTCGCTGGATCTGGTGTTCCTGTGAAGTCTTTATTTGGTTTGAATGTTACTACACCTGTTAATGGATCGATTACGTATTTACCAACTTCTTTTCCATCTTTTGTTGCTGGAATTTCTGTTGACTCTACCGGTTGCCCATTTACTACGAATTTAGCTGGTTGCTGTTCGTTGATTGTGATTGGTGCTGTTTCATCACCTTGTGTAAAGACAGGTTTACCTGTTTGTTCTTGTCCTTGTTTTCCTTCAGATGTAACTGGTGCTCCTGTTGGTGTTACTGGTGTTACCTCTGGAGTGTATTTTCCTTTTGATGTAACTGGAACTTTGTTCCCTTCTGAGTCAGTCGCTGTTACTGATACTTGTACATTAACACCTTTACCTTCTCCTTTAAATGTTGGAAGTGGTTCAAATGTTACTACACCTGTTTTTGGATCGATTGAGTATGTTCCTTCTCCATCAACTACAACCTTACCTTCAGCATTAGCTCCTTCTAATGAGTATGCAGCTGTTGTCCAGTCTACGTTTGTTCCATCTGGAGTATTTGTCGCTGTGTTTAATTCAGAGAAACGATCTTTTCCTGATTTAGATGTTTGAGGTTGACCTTGTTTTCCTGTAGTTTTATCTGTTGATGGTTGAACTCCATATACAGTTGGTGTATATGTATTTTCTGTCGCTACTGTTACTGGGTTTCCTGATTCATCATTGAATGTTACATTCGCTGAAACTTTCATCGGTGTAGCTGTTCCTACAAATCCTTCTGCAGGAGTGAAGCTTACTTCACCTGTTGTTGGATCTACTGTGTAAGTCCCTTCTGCAGTTGTTACTGAAGAAGCTTTGTTTCCTGTTGCTGGATCTACTAGTTTGTAATCTGATACTGTAGTTCCTTCTTTTCCATCATTGAAATTATCTGCCATTGAGTCAGTTTGTTTTTGACCTTGAGCTCCTGATGATTTCTCTGGATCTGTTACTACGATGTAGTAAGTTGTTTCTGCTACTGCGTCTTCTGTTACTTCTCCAGCATCTGTTCCCCCTACTGTTGGAGTTGTTACAACACCGTTTGAGTCTACTGCTCTTGCTGTTACTTTGTAACGTCCTTTTTGAGATAATACATAAGCATTAGCTTTAGCTAAGTTTGCTTCTGCAGCTGTTTTAAGGGCTGCACGCGCAGTTTCTACAGTTTCCTCAGCTTTCATAGCTTCTGTTCTAGTTGCAGTAACTTTAGAATCAAGTGTTGCTACATTCCCTTTAGCTGCTTCGATATCTGCTTCAAGTTTTGCTTTAATTTCTTTTGCTACATTAACCGTTCTTTGAGCCATTTCTTCAGCTGTTGGTGAAATTGTACGTAATTTTAAATTATCTAATGCTGTTTGAGCATCTTCAACCATTCTTATTTGACGATCTAATCTTTCTTGTAAACTTGCTAATTTATTTTGTTCTTCTTGTTTTTCTTTTACCGCTTGAGTTGCTGCTTGAGTTTTCTCAGCTGCTGAACGTTGAGCTTGGATATAAGCTGTTTCTTCTGCTTGAGCTCCGTCAAAAGTAGTTACTGTTCCATCTGGTGCAGTTGCTGTTACTTTTGTTTTAATAGTATCAGAATCTGTTGCTGATGATTTGTCATCGATTGTATCTGCGAATGCTACATTTGCTTTAGTTGATTTAATTAAGTCTACTGATGTACCTTTTGCTTCTGAATAACTTGTTGAAGTCCCTGTTGGTTTAGCATTTTGAATTGATGCTACGTCTGTTGAACTTGCTTCACGGTATGCAATATACCCATTAAATCCTGAATCAGTTGAAACCTTCCATCCTGCACCTGTTTCTGTTGCCGTTACCTTAGATCCATCAGATGCAGTCCACTGATTTGTTACTGAATCATAATTTACTTTAATCGTTCTACCTTGAGTACTTGACGTTTGATCATTTGGTAATAATGTTTCCGTACGGAAAACATCTCCTACTGCTGTTACTTCACCATTTTTTCTAATTTCTGCTACTTTATCTACTAGATTTGTCGCTGAAGATTTAGCATTCCAAGTACGTGTGAATTCATAAACAAATAATTTAACATCACCGTTAGGTTGCGCTTCTGTATAAACACGTCTTTCTGTAAGAATTGTGTTATCTCCATTTTCTTCTAGGTGATATGCATCTTCCACAGGTAGAGAGTATTTACCTGTTGCACGATTAAATGTTGCTACATATTCTTTTTGATTGTGATCTTTAACTTTTACTGTTTCACGTTGTAAGTATGCTTGAACTTTATCTGTAGTTGCTTTAGCTGCAATACTATCTACTCCTACATATTTTGTAGCTTCTGGAGTCACTGTTAAGTTAATAGTTGATTCTCCTGAAGTTGCAACTGGTGCTAGTACCGCTCCTTCTTGAACTGCTGTATTTGTAGTACCTGCTGCTACAACCCAGTTTCCATCTTTAACTACTAATTTTGTTACTTTCCCATCTGGTGTTGTAATCTCAGCTTTATTAGCTCCATTTGAGATTGTTACAGGTACACTTGTTGCATAAGCCTCAACATTCTTCACTGTGATCTTAGGAGCAACTGCAATTGTGATATTTTCATGTGCTTCTTGTCCATTCATGTTCCATGCTGATGCACTGTTATAATCTTTAGCTAATGCTGCTACAGTAAAGATTCCTGCTTTTGTTGGTTTACCTGTGATTAAACCTGTTTCTGGTGCGTAAGTTAACCCTGGAATAGTATCGTCAAGAGATACTGGTTTAGTTCCATTCGTTTTACCATTTAATGTTGTATAAGCAGTAACTGTTTGAGGACTATTCATTGATTTAACAGTAGTCCCGTCAGCTGCCACAAATTCTGCTTTTTTACCAGATGAATTAGGCGCAGTTTTTGAACCAGCTACGAACTTAGAACCATCTTCACGCTGATAGTTAGCACGTATATCTTTATTTACTCCATCATTATCAACATATTGTAATTCATGGCTTACATCCTCCCCAATAGTAACCATTGTTGAAGAACCTTGAATTCTAGGAGCAGTTGTATCCTGCCACCCTATCCATCCTGCTTGTAAGTCACGGAAGAATACTTTTTGTTCAGTATCACCTTTTGCAACAGTTAATTCATAACGGAAGTCATAAACACCGTTTTGAATACTTGCTCCAACATATCCTTCTACAGTATCTGTAGCTGCGTTATATCCTAATCCTGGAGGTAAGTTCAACGGAGTTACACTCTTGATAGTGTATCCTGCCGCTTTTGCCTCATCATTTAAATCAAAACGTTTTGTTACGTCTTTAAGATAAACATAGTGGTTACCTTGTTCATATGTGTATCCATAAATTTCTGTTGCTAGATATTCATAAGCTCCACCTGATCCATATGGGTTAGTATTATTATTTTGACCACTTGCACGAAGTTTGTTATTCCACATCGCTGCTTCACGTCCAAGTTTCTGAGCTTCTGTTTTTGATAACGGAAGGTCAGTACGTGCTCCAGTACCAGGTTGTGGGTTGTTTTTAGCAACGACTTCTGTATTTTCAGATTGGAATCCTTTAACATAAATTCTATATGCAGGATTACCATCTAACTCTTTATACGTTTTCCCAGTCGCTGTTTCAAATTCTCCATTTTCTTTTCTTAGTTCTGTAGATTCTAAAGTATATCCTTCATTTGCTGAAAGAGCTACTCCGTATCTACCATCACGACGAACACCAGCATTTTCTAATTCAGCATATACCGCTTTAATAGAATTACTTAGCTCTTCTAAACTTTTAGCGATTTGTTCTTTTGTTACATTGTCGCTTCCTAGTAAGTTATTAGCTACTTTAATTACTTCTTCGTTTTTAGCCACTGCTTTTTCTACAGCTGGTTTCGCTTCGATTTTAACTTCATTTTTACGAATTGCTTCATTAGCAAGTACGTTTGTTACTTCAGCTTCTGAAGTTACTTGAGTTAGTTCTTTTTTAGCTTCTTTTACTTCTTCAGTTTGTTTTGCTTCAGTTTTAGCTTTTTCTTCTTCTTTTTTAGTTTCTTCTTTCTCTGCAGTTACTTTTGCATTTGATTCTACAACTGTAGAGTTTAATGCTTCAAGTGTAGCTACTTTTGCATCTACTTCTTCTTGAGTTGCATCAGCTTTTGCGAATACTTCTTTCGCTTTCGCTAATTCTTCACGAACAGCTTTCACTACTGCTTCATCAGCATTTTTAGCTTCGTTTAGTTTTTGTTCTAATTTTTCGATTGTTGATTTTAAAGCTGTTTTATTCGCAACTTTTGTCTCAGTTTTTTCTTCTTTAGCAGTATTTTCTTTTACAGTTTCTTTAGACGCTGTATCTTTTGTGCTTTCTGCTTTTTTAGTTTCTTCTTTTGCAACTGCTGTTGTTACCGTACTTTCTTTAGCAGTTTCTTCTACTTTTGCTGCTTTTTCAACAGCCTTAGGTGCTTCTTCTTTTGTCACTTTAGCATCTGTGTTTGATGTGCTTTGTGTTGTTGTGTTGTCCGATACTTGCTCACTAGCTTGCGCTACTGTTCCTACACCTAAAAAGATACTAGCACCGATTACTACTGATGCTGCACCCACTTTGAATTTCTTAATAGAGTAACTTTCGACTCTTGTACCTTCTTTGGTACTCTTTAAATATTGGTTGTTTTTCCCTACCATTATTTTTCCTCCTATGGTATATATTGTATTATTAATTGATTGTGAATTTTTAGACATTCACCCTATATAACAAAAACTTAATTAATAACAAAACATAAAAACATAACAATCTTGTTACATTTTTTTCATAAACCATATTGCTTTTTGTATAAAAACTCCAATATAATATTTTCTCCAAATATAAATTAACCTCTTACCATTAATTTATTAACTATATATTTTTACTAATTTTGAAATTCATTTGATTTCTTTTATCATTTTACCAAAATATTTTCATTGTGTCTACTATTTTTTTCCCTTAATTTTTTTCTATCAATCTTTTAAAATTCTACTTTTTATACAATATTATACCTCTTAAAAAACACCTTTAAATCAGCTTTTATAAACAGAAAAACCTATAAAATCAACTTTTGTAATTATTGTAATTACTTTTGCACAGAACTTAAGATTTTTAAAAGTATTTTTTTGTTTTTAATAAAATTTATTACCTATAACAGTTTCTAATAAATAATATAACATCACGTATAATCACCTTAACAGTAACTTTTTAACTTATAAGAATAGAAATTAAGTACAATAACTACAGTTTACTTAAAATATACTTTTAAATAACTTAAAAAGTTATAAATATTACTTAAAAATATACTTTAAATAATATTCCTTGCGACATCTCTCTACTTTATCTTATCTTTGAAATTTATATATCTTAATTATTTCCATTTTTTTCATAATACAGCGTTTCAACTCAAAAACACAAAAACCACCCTCTATTATCTAGAGGGTGGCTCATATATATCATTAAGAGTTTTTTAGATTTCTAATTAGTCGTCTTTTCTTTGGCGTTTTCTTACAGCCACAGCAATACCCGCAAGTAATGCTCCGAATCCTGCTAATCCTGTATCAACTCCACTTTCACCTGTGTTAGCTAGGCGTTTAGGTTGTACTTTTTCAACAGAGTCCGTTACTTTTCTGAAGATATGTACTAAGTTACCTTCTTTATCTACTTCTGTTCTTACGAATTCGTATCCTGGAACTTTTCCAGCTTCTTTAGTTCCTTTTTCTGTTGGTTTTAGAGGATTTCCGTTTTCGTCTACCCAGTTTGTAGTTCTGCTTTCTTCTGGAATACGATTAACCGGTTTAAAAGATGTGGCGTACATTTCCATCTTTATCAGTTACAGTTCTTACGAACTCATATCCTGAGATTTCTCCTGGAACTTTTGTTCCATTTTCTAATGGTTTTAATGGATTTCCGTTTTCATCTACCCATGATGTAGTTTTTCTACTACTGGAGTTGGTGTTGGCGCTGGAGGTGTTACTTTTTCGTATACATGCTCGATATCTCC
>BNJU01003540.1_pt1 | contig 126784 bp, 142 predicted proteins | sample 8539281 | NCBI WGS metagenome assembly BNJU01 (sample SAMD00202456, study PRJDB9452) | human saliva metagenome | isolation source: human saliva | place: Japan | reverse complement strand
GCCGTTTCTCCGTCATGGCTTCGCTCTCCTGGCGGATGCGGGCGGCGTCGGCCTCCCTGCCCGCCCACTCGAGGACTGACGCATAGGTTCGCAGCGTGCCGGCGAGCCCCCGGCCGAAGTCCTCCGGGCGCCTGCGGGCCAGGCTCCGGTAGGCGGCGACCGCCTCCCGTGCGGTCTCCAGGGCCTCGCCTCGGTGACCGGCCTCGGCCAGGCGCTTGGTGAGCCGGTGCAGGCATGGGGCCAGCGCCGGGGCGTGCGTCGCTGGGTCGCGCACTGCCAGCTCCCGACGGAGCTCCGCCGTCTCCCGGATCGCGGCGAGCGCGGCAGAGCGGTCCCCGACATCACCCAGGCACGTGGCCAGGTTGTGCAGGCATGCCGCCAGGTCCGGCTTGTAGGCGGTCGGATCGATCTGGGCCAGGCTCCGGTAGAAGGTGACCGCCTCCTGCACCGCAGCCAGGGCCTCGTGCGCACGCCCGGCCCGGCTGAGGTTCAAGGTGAGGATGTTGAGCGCCCGAGCCAGGTCGGCGGTATGAGGGGCAGGGTTGGTACGGACCAGCTGCCGGTAGATGTCGATGGCCTCCCAGGCCATCGCGAAGGACTCCTGCAGCTGCCCGGCCGTGTACAGGTAGACGGCCAGGACGTACAGGGACTCAGCCAGGGCCGGGGTCTCAGTGCTGGGGCGGCTGTGCTCCAGGGCGCGTCGAATGCTGACCGCCTCCCGCGCCGAAGCCAGAGCGAGGTTCAGGCTGCCGCCGTCACGCAGGCAGGCGGCCTGGACCGTAAGGGCGTCGGCCAGGTCAGGCAGGTGGCTGTCGGGGGCGCTGTGGGCCAGAGCACGAGCGAGGTGAACTGCCTCCTCGCCCGCGGCGAGTGCTTCGCGGTGCCGACCTACGTCACTCAGGCGCCGAGCCAGTGTCGCCAGAGTGTGGGCGGCCTTCGGCGAGTAGAGCGCCGGAGTGCGGCGGGCCAGTCCCCGGTAGAGCGCAGCGGCCTCCTCCGCCGCCTCCAGGGCCTCGGTTCGGCGCCCGACGGCGGCCCCACAGGCGGCCAGCACCTCCAGAGCTCCGGCAAGATCGCCGGTGCACGAACCGATCTCCTCCTCATCGAGGCGGCGGTAGAGACCCGTGGCTTCCCGGGCCATCTCGAGGGCCTCATCGACATAGCCCACCGTGCGCAGTCTGGGAGCCAGACGTGCCAGGTCCGCTGCGAGTCGGGGCGTGTGTACATCCGGATCGGCCCGGACCAGACGCCGTCGGACGGTGAGGGCCTGCTGGGCGGTGACGACAGCTGCGCTCGGCCGAGCGGACTGACTCAGGCAGCAGGCGAGCGTGACCAGGGCCTGCGCCAACCCGGTCTCATCGTTGACGGGATCATCCCGGCGCAGGTCCCGGTAGAGGTCCACGGACTCCTGAGCGCTGGCCAGGGCGTCACGCAGCTCGCCGGAAGCGCTCAGGTCGACGGCGAGGCGGCACAGAGCCTGCGCCAGGCCGGAGGCGTGGGCGTCGTAGTCGTGCCGGGTCAAGCGCCGTCGGAGCCGGACCGTCTCCTGCGAGACCGCAACCCCCTCACGCATGTGGCGGGCCTCGCGCAGGCGGTCCGCCATGACGGACAGCCCCTCGGCAAGATCTGGCAGGTACGTGCCTGAATCGAGCCGGGCCAGGTCCCGGAGAGCCTGGCAGGCCTCCCGTGCGGCATCCAGAGCCTCCCCCCGACGGCCCGACTCGGCCAGGCGCTCACTGAGCTCCAGCAGCCGACCGGCGCGAGCAGCTCCCTCGGAGGTAGCGCAGGGGGAGAGCAACACGTCTGACAAGCCTCAGGAACAGGGGGAAGATGGTGTGCTCACGCTAAACGGTGCCTGCGCGGCGCCGCGATGGGGAGACATCACCAAAGGCGCGCCCGGCCAAGGGCTCCTTTAGAATCGGCGCTGTGCTGGCAGCGGGCCGGCAGGGGGCCGGCGGCGGCCGGCAGGACAGGCACGGTGACGACACGGAAGGGAGTCGGTGTGGACACGCTGTTCAGCCTGAACCACGTGGGGGTCCAGGTCATCGCGATGCTCGCCACCTTCGTCCTGTGCCTGACGCTGGGCGCCGAGCGCCACCTGCGCCACAAGGACGCCGGCGTCAAGACGCACGTCCTGGTGGGACTGGGCTCGTGCCTGTTCACCCTCGTGTCCGCCTACGGCTTCGCCCCGATCACCGGCTCGGATGTTGCAGTGGACCCCAGCCGCGTGGCCGCGCAGATCGTCTCCGGTATCGGCTTCCTGGGAGCCGGGGTCATCTTCGTCAACAACGACACCGTCCGGGGCCTGACCACCGCCGCGACCGTCTGGCTCAGCGCCGCCATCGGCATGGCCTGCGGGGCGGGCATGATCCCCCTGGCGGCCACGGCGGTCGCGCTGGACTACATCGTCGTCCTGTTCCTGGGGCCCCCTCACCTCGCGCCTGCAGCGCCGCCGCGGCGAGGTGACCGTGCGCATCGACTACGAGATCGGCAGCGCCGTCATGCCCGAGATCCTCCAGGTCGCCACCGCATCGGGCTTCACCGCCACCCTGGAGGAGACCGAGGTGACCCGCGGCGAGCACGGGCGCACCATGAACGCCGTCATGCGCTTCCACGGGCAGCGCCCCGCCGTCAACCTCATCGAGGCACTCTCCGGACTCGACGGCGTCGACGGCGTCGAGTGCCTCGAGGGAGGCCGGCTCGACTGAACCCGCTCCGGGGAGGGCTCCGGCGACGGACGGAGTAACGGGAATCAGGGGCGGGCCATGTCCCAGCAGCGGGCGCCCCCGGTCATGCCGGCCTCGTTGGGGACCACGACGACGTCGTCGCCGATCTTGGCGAGCTGGGCCGCCGTGATCCGCCGCGAGTTGCCGCCGCCCAGGTAGAGGCGGTCCCACAGGTACATGGGGCGCAGGGCGTCGACGACGCGGCGCACCCGGCGCGACCAGTGCGCGTCGCCCAGGCGCAGGCGCTCGTGCTCGCCGATGTAGTCGTCGTACGTCAGTCCCCAGCGCACCGGCCCCTGGGAGACCTCCACGTGCGGGGCCAGGACCCCGTTGTCGAAGACGGCGTTGCCCAGGCCCGTGCCCAGGGTCACGATCATCTCCAGGCCGTGGCCCGTGACGACACCGGCCCCGGCGACCTCGGCGTCGTTGAGGACCAGGGAGGGGATTCCCAGGGCCCTGGAGACGGCGGCGCCCATGTCGAAGCGCCCCCAGGCCTCCACCAGGTCGGGCAGCACCTTGGAGCGCGGGCCGTCCTTGGTGATGTAGTGCGGCGTGGCGACGACGACCCCGTGGCGGATCATGCCCGGCATCCCCACTGTCACCCGGTCCGCGCCCGGCAGCTGGGAGGCCAGCGAGGCGATGGTCTCCACCAGCTTCTCCGGCGGCAGCGGGTAGGGGGGTCGGGGTGCGCACGGCGCGGGAGATGATGTTGCCCTCGCAGTCCAGCACCGAGGCCTTGATGCCGCCGCCTCCGCAGTCCACGGACAGAGTCGTTGTGCTCACGGCCGCGAGCCTAGTGGAAGCGCGAAGCCGGTGCGGTTCAATGGGGGCATGCCACGCATCCGCCTCGACCTGGCCTACGACGGCACCTTCTTCTCCGGGTGGGCCGCCCAGCCCGGGCTGCGCACCGTCGAGGGGGTCCTCACCTCCGCCCTGGCCACCGTGCTGCGTGAGCCCGTCCGCCTCACCGTGGCCGGACGCACCGACGCCGGCGTCCACGCCGCTGCCCAGGTGGCTCACCTCGACGTGAGCCCCGAGGCCTGGGCCGCACTGCCCGGACGCTCCGAGCGCCTCCCCGAGACCGCCCTGCTCGCCCGGGTGGCGGGCGTCCTGGCCCGCGAGGCCCAGGAGAGCCTGGCGCGCACGCCGCGCGGGGCCGGCGACGTCGTCGTCACCGGGGCGCGCACCGTGCCGGAGGCCTTCGACGCCCGCTTCGGCGCCCTGAGCCGCCGCTACACCTACCGGATCGCCGACGCCGCCGCCCCGCGCGACCCCGCCCGGCGCGCCACCGTCCTGTGGCTGCCCGATGTGCTCGACGTCGAGGCCATGGACGCCTGTGCCCGGCCCCTGCTCGGCGAGCACGACTTCCTGTCCTACTGCAAGCCCCGCGAGGGTGCCACGACCATCCGCACCCTGCGCACCCTGCAGTGGCGCCGGGCCGAGGCCGGGCCGGACGCAGGGGCCGGACGCGGGCTCGTGACCCTGAGCGTCGTCGCCGACGCCTTCTGCCACTCCATGGTCCGCTCCCTGGTGGGGGCGGGCCTGGCCGTCGGGCAGGGACGCAAGCCGGTCACCTGGCCGCGCGAGCTCCTGGACGCCCGCACGCGCCAGAGCGCCGCCCCCGTCGCCCCGCCGCACGGGCTGACCCTGGAGGAGGTCACCTACCCGGCCGACGACGAGCTCGCCGCCCAGGCCGAGCGGGCCCGCACCACCCGGCGTCTGAGCTGCTGATCGGCGGTCAGGAGCCCGCCCGGCCGCGTGGTGCGATTCACGGAACTGGGAAGCCGCACCTTTTGACCCTTCCGCGGGGCGCCCGGTACTGTTGGCAATCGTCGTGCAGCACACGTGTGCGTGTCCGCGGTGCCGTCCCACTCGCCCCGGATCGCCTGTGCTCCGACCACTCACCTGACCATGGTGGTCTCGCCGAACCGCGAACGCTTCACCGCGCTTCGGCGTGCCCACTCGCCAAGAGAAACGAAGGCAACGCCCGTGCGCACGTACACACCGAAGCCCGGCGACGTCGAGAAGAACTGGTACGTCATCGACGCCACCGACGTCGTCCTGGGTCGACTCGCGGCCCAGGCCGCCACCCTGCTCCGTGGGAAGCACAAGCCCCAGTTCGCCCCCAACGAGGACTGCGGCGACTACGTCGTCATCATCAATGCCGACAAGGTGGCTCTCACCAACGGCAAGGCTGACAAGAAGTTCGCCTACCGCCACTCCGGCCACCCGGGTGGCCTGACCGCCGTCTCCTACCGCGAGCTGCTGGCCACCCGCCCGGAGCGCGCCGTCGAGAAGGCCATCAAGGGCATGGTTCCCCACACCAAGCTCGGTCGCGCCCAGCTCAAGAAGCTCAAGGTCTACGCAGGTGCCGAGCACCCGCACGCCTCCCAGAGCCCGAAGACGTTCGAGATCACCCAGGTCGCCCAGTAAGCGCTCCAGCGCTCGGCACCCCGCGACAAGCAAAGGACATATCGTGGCTGAGACCACTGTCGACATTGACGCGCTGGACGAGGAGAACGCCCCCTCCAGCTACACCACCGAGACCGAGGAGTCCGCTCCGGGTCGCGGCCAGTCCATCACCGCCCCCGGCTCCGGCCTGGGTCGCCGCAAGGAGGCCGTCGCTCGCGTGCGCCTCGTTCCCGGCACCGGCCAGTGGACGCTCAACGGCCGCTCCCTGGAGGACTACTTCCCCAACAAGCTGCACCAGCAGCTCGTGCGCGCCCCCTTCACCATCCTGGACCTCGAGGGCCGCTTCGACGTCGTCGCCCGCATCAACGGCGGTGGCGTCTCCGGCCAGGCCGGCGCCCTGCGCCTGGGCATCGCCCGCGCGCTCAACGAGATCGACCGTGAGGCCAACCGCGCCACCCTGAAGAAGGCCGGTTTCCTCACTCGCGACTCGCGCATCGTGGAGCGCAAGAAGGCCGGTCTGCACAAGGCCCGCCGCGCCCCCCAGTACTCCAAGCGCTGATCGGGTCAGGTCCTGGCCGAGCCGGCCGGGCCTCCCCTTTCGCTACGACGGCGGTCGTCCCTTCCCGGGACGGCCGCCGTCGTCATGTGTCAGGGGTGGCGGGGAGCCTCCCGGACGACGCCGCATCAGTCGATACGCGGCCGACAGGCGTCCGAGGCGCGGCGGCGAAGGGCGCGATCTCAGGCGCGAGCCGCCGGGCCGGGGTCGGCGCAGGACATCAGACCTTGTGCGCTGGCCGAAGGTTGGGCCCCGATGTTCGGCGCCCCGTGGCAGGATGGTGCTGTTTCGTCACCCTTCAGGAGGATTTCCATGGCTCGTCTCTTCGGAACCGACGGCGTACGCGGCCTGGCCAACGACCTGCTCACGCCCACCCTGGCCGTACAGCTCGGTGAGGCCGCGGCCCGCGTCCTGACCAAGGACACGTCCGCCGCACGGAGCTCACGCAGCGGCCGCCCCCGCGCGATCGTGGGCCGCGACACCCGCGCCTCCGGAGAGTTCCTCGACCACGCCATCAGCGCGGGCCTGGCCTCCTCCGGCATCGACGTCACCCGCGTGGGCGTCCTACCCACCCCGGCGATCGCCCACCTGACGGCCACCCAGGACATCGAGCTGGGCGTCATGATCTCCGCCTCCCACAACCCCTTCCCGGACAACGGCATCAAGTTCATCGCCCGTGGCGGCTACAAGCTCGCCGACGCCGTCGAGGACGAGATCGAGGCCCTCCTGGGCAAGGTCAACGACCGCCCCACCGGCGCCGACGTCGGCCGCGTCATCAAGGGGGAGACCGTCGCGGATCAGAACTACATCAACCACCTCGTCGACTCCGTCGCCACTGACCTGTCCGGCCTGCGCATCGTCGTCGACGCCTCCAACGGCGCCGCCTCCGTCGTCGGTCCGGCCGCGCTGCGGGCCGCCGGCGCCGAGGTCATCGTCATCAACGCCTCCCCGGACGGCCTCAACATCAACGACAACTGCGGCTCCACCCACCCCGAGCAGCTGCAGAACTATGTCACGGCGGTCGGGGCGGACATGGGCGTGGCCTACGACGGCGACGCCGACCGCTGCCTGGCCGTGGACGCCGACGGCAAGCTCGTCGACGGTGACCAGATCATGGGCATGCTCGCCATCGGCATGAAGGCCGACGGCACTCTCGGCTCCGACACGCTCGTCGTGACCGTCATGAGCAACCTCGGCCTCATCCTGGCCATGCGTGAGCACGGCATCCGCACCGTCCAGACCGGCGTGGGCGACCGCTACGTGCTCGAGCGGATGCTCCAGGGCGGCTACACCCTGGGCGGCGAGCAGTCCGGGCACGTCATCGACACCGTCCACGCCACCACCGGTGACGGCGTGCTCACCTCCCTGCACGTGGCTGCGCGCGTCAAGCGCACCGGCAAGACGCTGGCCGAGCTCGCCAGCGTCGTCACCCGCCTGCCCCAGACCCTCATCAACGTCAAGAATGTCGATAAGGGCGCCGCCAGCACCAACAAGGCCGTGCAGGACGCCGTGGCCTCCGCGGAGAAGGACCTGGGCGAGACCGGCCGGGTCCTGCTGCGCCCCTCGGGCACCGAGCCGCTCGTGCGCGTCATGGTCGAGGCCGCCACCCAGGAGGAGGCCGACCGCGTCGCCCGCTCCCTGGCCGACACCGTCAAGAACAACCTCAGCCTGTGAGCTGACGGCGGTTTCCTCCCCTGCCTTCAAAAGGCATCATGCCCGATCTATGTGCCCCGCCCAGAACCTATGGGCGGGGCACAGGCCATTGAAGGTTCTGGGACTGCAGGTGCACGGCGTGGCCGTGTAGTGGTCGGGGTCTATGCCTCAGCCCCAATGTTATTGCCGATCTACTTCTGATATCACCGTTGGGATACAGCGTCTAACAAAATGACCATGCCATACTGGGGGCGTCTTACGACGAGTCATACAAGCAGGTAATCGACTGGATGGAACAGCACTTCAGGAGTTGGCAGAGATGAGTGACACCAAGACGACGCGGCGTGATGCGGCGCGCGCTGTGGGGCTCTTCCTCGGTACGACTCAGGGGCGGGAGCTGTTCAGGCGCAACCACTACCTCAATGACACCAGGATCCTTGCGGTCCCTGAGTCCGATCCCATCGACTCCGTGATCGCCGATCACCTCGACCACGGTGCCGACACGATAGTCGCCGTGTTCTTCCCCGATCGCCAGGGCAGCAAGCGCTTCGGCTTTTTCAGGTGGGAGATGCCTTCAAAGCAGGCCCCCGAAGGTTGGTGTGCTGCCGAAGGGGTGACGCTTGGGACCGGACCTCAGGGCCACGCATCGTCCATCGGTGCTGTCATGGATACGATGAAGGCTCAACGTTTTACTCTTTCTGACGATGGTCCCCACGATGACGTCCCGGACGTGTCTGCCCTGCTCAAGCGCATGTCGTCTCAAGCCTTCGCTGCTTCCTAACGCCTGAGTCTCATCTGAGGATCTCGGAACCGGCGTACCGTCATGACGGTGGCCGGCGTCGCGACCGGCCCCGGCACGTGGAGCACCGCCTCACGGTGATGGGTGAGAATGGACCCGTGACCTCCTCGTACCGCCTGGCTCTCCTGACGGAGCCGCCGACCTGGCAAGGCCGGCCCCTGAGCGGTAGGAGCCTTGACCTGCTTGCCGTGCTCGCTGGCAGCCAGGACGCCAGGGTGAGCGACGGCGCCCTCATTGAGGCCTTGTGGCCCGACGACGCCCCGGCCCGGCCGCTGCGGGCGCTTCACGTCGTCGTCTCCCGGCTGCGTGCCGTCGTGGGGGAGGGGGTCGTCGAGCGCAGCGGCGATGGCTACCGACTGGAGCTGGCGGAGGCGGAGGCTGATGTCCGGGATCTGTCGTATCGGGCGGAGCGCGCCCGAGCCTGCGCCGCCGCCGGCCAGTGGGAGCAGGTCCTCGATCTCACCGACCGACTGCCCCAGGTGCCCGTTCCCGACGAGGTCGATGACAACGGTGGAGCAGGAGCCGCCCCTATGGCCCTCTTGCGAGAGCGGGCTGCAGCCCTGACCGAGGGGGCCCGCCGCGACCGGGGGCTCGCCCTGGAGGCCACCGGTGAGCACGAGCGGGCCGTGGACCTGCTGCGTGAGGCCTCCCAGCGCGACGGCGGCGACGAGACCGTCCTGGCCGCCCTCATGCGCGCCGAGTCCTGGGTGCGCTCACCGGCTGCGGCCCTGGAGATCTACGAGCAGTACCGCCGTCGGCTGCGCGAGCTGGGAGCCGTGCCCGGACCGGCCGTGCGCGCCGCCCACGAGGCCGTCCTGGCCGCCGAGAGCCCTGTGCGCCACGGCCTGCAGCCCGAGCCCGAGCACTTCCTGGGGCGCGAGGCGGACGTGACCGGTGTTCTCAAGGCCCTGAGCACCCACCGTCTGGTGACGCTCACCGGCCCCGGTGGGGTCGGCAAGACCACCCTGGCCCAGGTGGTGGCGGCCCGCAGCCGCCGCCCCGCCGTCTACGTCGTCGCCCTCGCCGAGGTGTCACCCGGAGCCGATCTGGCCAGGGTCGTGCTCGACGCGATCGGAGGCTCCGCGGTCGTCAACGGTGACCCGCACCGCGATCTGGCCGCCGCCCTCTCCCAGCCCGGAACCGTCCTGGTGCTGGACAACTGCGAGCACCTGGCCGGCGAGGCGGCCGACCTCATCGGGCCGCTCCTGGTCGCCTGCCCCGATCTGCGCGTGCTGGCGACCTCGCGCCGCCCCGTCGACCTGGCTGCGGAGCACGTCCACCGCCTTGAGGCCCTCAATGCTGCCTCCTCCGCCGAGCTCTTCCGCGCCCGTGCTCTGGCCGCTCGCCCCGGCCAGGTCATCGACGATGACGACTTAGGCGAGCTCCTGAGCCGGTTGGAGGGCATCCCCTTGGCCATCGAGCTGGCCGCCGCGCGCACCCGCAGCCTGTCGGTCGGCCAGATCGCCGAGCGACTGCCCGGCAGACCCGATCTGCTCACCGCCGCCCGTGACGCCCCAGGCCCGTCAACGCACCCTGACAGCGGTCATCGAGTGGTCCTGGAACCTGCTCGACGCCGCCGAACGCCGCGCCCTGGCTCGGCTGGCCCTGCTCCCCGACGGCTTCACCCTCCTGCCCGCGGAGGCGCTCATCGGCGCGCAGGCCGCCGACCTCCTCGACGCCCTGGTCTCCCACTCCCTGCTCGTGGTGCGCGACCACGGCCTGCCCCGCTTCCACATGCTCGTCACCGTCCGCGACTTCGCTCTGGCGCAGCTGTCCGCCTCCGGTGACGAGGCCGAGGCCCGCGCGGCCCTGCGCCAGTGGGCGGTGGACCTGTGCTCCCAGATCCGTTTTCCCGTGGACGCCGGCGACTTCGGCGACGCCCGTCACCCCGAGGCGCGCCGCCACGACCGCCTCTTCCGGCAGGTCGCCCACGATGAGGCCGTCATCCTTCAACAGCTCGACCGGCTCCTGGCACAGGCCGACGGCCACGGCACGGATCACCTGCCGGCGGAACTGCGCGACGCCATCTGCCTCATCGGTGCCGCCCTCATGCGCCTGTGGAGCGTCACCTGGAGCTATGAGCGCATCGCCGACTACGGTGCGCGCCTCATCGCTGCCGCCGTCCAACCCGCCCAGGACTCACGCGGCAACGAGGCAGGCCTGAGCGTCCTGGCCCTGTGCGTCACCCTCTTCGGGCTCCTGAGCCACGTGCCCGAACAGGTCCGCTCCCTGCTGCCGGCCTCCTTCGACGGAGAGGGACCGTTCAGCCGGGTCAGGCGCTTCCTGCGTGCGAGCGACGAGCAGTGGCCCGAGCTGACCGGCGACGCCGACCCCTGGGTCGCCTGGGCGGCGACCCGCTGCCTGGCCGCCCAGCAGGAGGACGACGGCGATCCTCAGGCCTCCCTGGAGACCATCGAGGCCCTCCTGGGGCGGCTCCATGGCCACGACCTGGCCGGCATTCACCTGCTCGAGCTGCACCTCCACCGGCTGCAGGTGCTCATGTCCCTGGGGCGTTACAGCCAGGTCGTCGACGCCTGCTCGCGCGCCCAGGTGCTCCTGGAACGGGTCCTGCCCAGCTGGGGCGAGTTCTTCCGCACGACACTGCACATGGAGGGGGCCTACTGCGCGGTCTACCTCGATCCGCGCCCCGAGACGGCGGGCAGGCTGCTGGAGAGCCTGGAACCGATCGACCTGCCGGGAACCATGCGCTTCATCGCCCGCTCCGTGCGCGGTGAGCTGGAGCTCACCCGCGGGAACGTGCGCACCGCCGCCCTCATCCAGCGCGTGAGCCTGCGCTACGCCGGGAACTGGCGCTCCATCCTGGGATCGGGCTCCCAGTGGGAGCTCTACATCCTGAGCATGTGCCTGGTCACCGACGTCGAGCTCAGCCCCGACGACGCCGTCGAGCTCGATGCCCGAGCCGTCCGTGCCCGAGCCACCTCCCTGCTGCGCGAGATCCTCTCCGATCCGGCTCCACGGCAGCGTGACATTCCCACGCTCATGGCTTTCGCGGCCGCCGTCGGCCTGTCCGCCGTGGCTGCTGAGGACGTGGGCTCCGACCGGCGGGCAGTAGGGGGCGAGCTGGTCGCCACCGCCCTGGCGGTGGGCACCAACCAGACCTGCCGCCTGCTCTCCCACGACTACCTGCGCAGCCGCACTGAGCGGCTGGACGCCCGGGCGCTGGCGCAGGCCGAGGAGAGGATTCGGTCCCTGGACCGCGGTGGGCTCGTGGCTCACGCCGCCGACCTCGCCGGCCGTCTGGCGGGCGAGGTCGGCTGAGTCCCTGAGGTGCGGCTCAGGCGTTGCGCCGCTGGTAGCGCACGACCGTCAGGGGAGCCATGACGGCCAGGATCAGGAGTGAACCGATGATCGCGGCCCGTACGTCCCCGGCCGAGCCCGCTGTTCCGTCCAGCAGGTACCGGTCGCCGTCGACGATGTGCGAGACCGGGTTGTGGTGCACGAAGGCCTTGAGCCAGCCCGGTAGCGTCGAGGTGGGCACCATGGCGTTGGACAGGAAGGTCAGCGGGAACAGGACGATCACCGTGAAGGAGGTGACCGCTTGGGCCGAGGAGAACACCGTCCCCAGGAAGAGGAAGATCCAGGCGATGGCCCAGGCGCAGCCCGCCGCCAGGGCGATGGCGCCAATCGTTCCCGACCAGCCGTTGGCAGGCCGGTAGCCCAGGATGTAGCCGGTGAGTACGGTCAGTGAGGTGCAGATCAGGTAGCGCAGCACGTCGGAGACCATGGGCCCCAGGACCGGCGCGATACGGGACATCGGCATGGTGCGGAAGCGGTCGAAGACGCCCTTGTCCATGTCCTCGCGCAGGTCCACGCCCACGCTCTGGCTCGTGGTCAAGGCATTCATGATGATGAGACCCGGGACGATCGTGGGCAGGTAGGCCTTGACGTCGCCGCGATGGCGCCGCCGAAGAGCTCGCCGAACAGGACAGTGAACATGACCGGCTGGATGAGGATGTCGTAGAACTCCCCGGGGTTGCGCATCATGGTGATGAGTGAGCGCCAGGCCATGGTCAGGGTGTCCGGGACGAGCCGGGCCTCGCTGAAACGCCAGACGCCGGGGGAGAGGGAGCTACTGGTCGGTGCGGTCGCGGTGGTGGGGACGGTCATGACTGCTCCTGAGAGTCTGCGGGACGGGAGGACGAGGAAGCGGGTGATGGCGCCGACGGCGCGGCGGCATCAGGGTGAGGCCGCGTCATCGTGCTTCGTGGGTTGCCCGGTCAGGGCCATGAAGACCGAGTCCATGCTGGGGCGGTCCACCGAGACGGTTCTGGGCGACAATCCGGCGTCGCGTAGGGCCACGAGCACCTCGGTGGCCACCGAGGCCTCGCTCAGCGGCGCCTGCAGGTGGGTGCCCTGGTCGACGGTCGCCGGGGCGTGACCGGTCACCCGCTCGATGATCGCCGCGGTGGCCCCCTGGTCCTCGGGGGTCGCCGGCGTCAGCACCAGAGAGCTGCTGCCCACCCGGTCCTTGAGCTCATCGGGGGTGCCCTCGGCGATGAGCCGTCCGGCATCGATGATGCCGACCCGGTGAGCCAGGCGGTCGGCCTCCTCCAGGTACTGGGTGGTCAGCAGGATCGTCGAGCCGCCCTCCACCAGGGAACGGATGACGTCCCACATCTGCTCACGCGTACGCGGGTCCAGACCAGTGGTGGGCTCGTCGAGGAAGATGAGCGGGGGACGGGAGATGAGCGAGACCGCCAGGTCCAGTCGCCGCCGCATCCCACCGGAGTATCCGCTCACCCGCTTGCCGCCTGCCTCGGTCAGGCTGAAGGCGGCCAGCAGCTCCTCGGCCCGCTCCCGCGCCCGACGCCGGCCAAGGCCCAGAAGACGCCCGAAGAGGCGCAGGTTCTCCGAGCCGGTGAGCGTCTCGTCGACGCTGGCGTACTGTCCCGTCACCCCGATGAGGCTGCGCACCGCGTGGCGCTCGCGGACGACGTCGTGCCCCAGGACCATCGCCCGGCCCCGGGTGGGGGCCAACAGGGTGGTGATCATGCGCAGCGCCGTCGACTTGCCGGCACCGTTGGGGCCGAGCAGGCCGTAGACGATGCCGGTGGGGATCTCCAGGTCCAGGCGGTCGACGGCGGTGAAGGAGCCGAAGGTGCGGGTCAGGCCATCGGTCCTGATGGCCGGTGCCTCGCCCGGTGAGAGCGATTCGTTTGCTGTTCGTGTTGCCATGCCGCCAAGGCTGGACCCCGGCGGTTTCACAGCGGCTTCACCGCGACGCCACTCGGTTTCACGCCGTTTCGTTCCGTCCACGGACCATGCCAGGTAGGTGCAGATCGTGGCGGGTGGCCTTGTCTTGGGCCGCCTCGTAGCTTCTGTAGAAGATGGGCGCAGAGACGCCGTTGGTCCGGCCCTGCTCGTAGACGGTCCGGCACACGAACAACAGGTCAGCGGTGTTGCCATGCAGCGTCATGATCCGTCGGGTGAGGAGATTCCTGGCGAACATCCGCTTCATGAGGGGCGCGGACACGGCGGTCGGCAGCCGGTAGGCGAGCATCTCGCCGCGGTAGCGCCTCAGATCAACGCCGCGCGAGGCCACGATCCTCGATGTTTCCCGGATCGCCTTGACCACCCGGGCGAGCATCCTGGTAGAGCCCATGAGCTGCTCGGCGGCGCGCGTCGTGTCCTCGACGTCGCCGTACATTGCTGCCACGGCACCGACACCGGCGTTGATCGCCATATGCAGCCAGATCCACTCGAGCATGTCATGGGGGCGCTCGAGGCTGATACCGCAGGAGCCGAACAGCGCCTCCACCCTCTCGTAGCCCGGGAAACGGGCTCTGTCGCGCCGCTCCAGCATGATGTGGTCGAAGACGCAGCAGGTGAGCCGTTCTCCCGTGATGCTCCCGCCCGCCACCGGGTACCCCAGGAGGACATCGCGGCCGGCCATCAAACGGTCGAGCTCCTCGCGCTCTCCCCAGAACCCGCAGAACAGAAGCACAGGCCCCTCGATCCCACCCGTACGGAGGGCGGCCATTGCCTCGGCGATCCTGCCCTGCGGCACTGAGACCACGATGAGGTCGTAGCTCGTGTGTCCCCGGTGGTGAACGGTGTACTGGTCCTGGGACAGCGAGCCTTTCGGGTCACGCCTGCCATCGAGGATCTCGACCTCGAGCGAGCTGACTGAGGCCCTCGTGCTGCTTTGTCGCACCAGGTGCTCGACGTGGTGACCGGCCTTCTGAAAAGAGGTATCCGTACGTCGTCCCGATCACCCCCAGACCGACGACGAGGACGTTCATGGGAGCTGTAGGTGTTGCCTGGGTTGTCATGACCGTGAGCCTGTGGCCCTCCGGTTTCAGACCGGTTTCAGTGTCTGGTGCTCAAGGTCCGCTCAGGACTTGCGCCGCAGGACCCGGCTCATGCGGTGCTCGGCGTCCTTGCCCGGGACCAGGGCTGCCCGCCCCGGGAAGGTCATCAGATCAGGATCGGTGAAGGGCGGGTTCTGGTGTGATTCAAACAGGCGTGGATGCCACTATTTTTAACATGTAAACCTCATCGTGTCTGTTTTGTTTGATTGACGACCATAGTGTGTCGTTTTATCATTCATTCATGATTAGTAGTAACATCGCCGCCTTGCGTAAAAAGCATCGCTGGACTCAGGAAGCATTGGCAAACAAGGTTGGCGTCTCTCGGCAGACCATTGCCAAGTGGGAGGCTCCGGGTGGTAATCCCGACATTTCCTCATGTATCCGGTTAGCGCAGGCGTTCGATGTTGCGATCGACGATCTTGTCAACGGCGACACTTCATTTGTTTCCATGCTTGATCGCCCCGGCAAATACATATTTGGCACCGTTGTGATCGATCAGGATGGGAGACTCACGCTTCCAGTGCGAGCCAGAAAGGTATTCAATATCAAGTCTGGCGACGAGCTCCTACTTATTGGCGACATCGATCAGGGGCTCGCTTTGATGGATGCGCAGTTCTTTGTGCAGGCTGCTCGTCACGTGGAGGGAGATCATCGTGCGGCACATGATAATACTGAAAACTAAGCGAAAGAGGGTGCGTGTGCTGATAATCATTTGCGCCGTGCTTGGCCTGCTTGGGGGAGGTGTGACTTATTATGCTCATCGAAATATGACCTATGATCGGGCTGCGGAGGCGGTTGTTCGTCGTGCTGGTTTTGTTGAAAGGCGTGTAACGTTGCCGAGCGGTGCAATCATTCACTATGGTGAGGGACCGAACAATGGTTCACCGCTCATGTTGGTTCACGGTCAGCAAACAACGTGGAGGGACTATAGTGCGGTGCTCGGAGAACTATCTCAACGCTATCACGTGTTTGCGGTCGACTGTTATGGCCATGGTGGATCGAGTAAAAATCCGGCAGATTATACGGCGATCAAGAATGCAGTTGATTTCGTGTGGTTTATCCAGCACGTTGTCAAGTCTCCAGTCTTGATCTCCGGTCACTCTTCGGGAGGTCTGTTGGCGACCATCGTTGCCGCCAAGGCTCCACAGCTTGTCACTGGTTTATTGATTGAGGATGCGCCATTCTTTGCGACTGAACCTGGAAGGGCTGAGAAGACATTTGCCTGGCTCGGGTTTCGTGACATGCATCATTTTTTGCGAAGCGGTGAACGAAATTTCACCCGCTACTCGCTTGAGCACACCTATCTTGCGCAGGTTCTTGGGAAAAAGAACTTTGATGTGTTTGTTAAGCGGCCTGCCCTCGATTACATGAGGCGTCATCCCGGCGAAATACCGCGTCTTTGGTACTACCCTCCTGAGCTGCATGTCAATGAGTTCTTCGACTTGACGGCGAACTTGCAGGATGGTACGGGCTCCTATGACTTACGATTTGGTGAGACCTTTTATGATTTCTCGTGGTTTGCAGGTTTTGATCAGGTGGAGATGTTGAAGGCTGTGCGCTGTCCGTCAATTCTTTTGCATGCTGCTCATCCGTCGAATATGCGGGGCTACTATGATGATCGTGGGGTGCTGCTCGGTGCTATGGATGATCGTGACGCGTCGCGTGTCCACTCGCTTCTCTCTCGTAACACTCTAGTCGACAACGTTAAAAGTGGTCATAATATTCATTCTGAACGGCCTGAGGTTTTTATCAAGGCCGTCGATGATCTTCGTTAACCTTGTTGCAGGAGTGGGATAGGAGTGTTTTCTGAAAATTAAAATCGGTGCCGACACCACGGTGTTAACGCTGGGTGCTGCACTGGGACTCTTCGGGGAATCGGCCTGTTGGTGTCCATATCGGTGACAAAGGGATGTTCGAACTCCAGGTCGCGTGAACGAGAACCTTGAAATCATGCGGTTTTGCTTCGTCGCCACGAGAACGGTCTGGGCCTTTTGTCACCGATGTGGACATCCTCGGCCCCTCTTTGGGTTGCTGACGGTGCATGTCTGATGCCGGTTCGGGCATGTCCCTCTTCTGGTGCGGTCTACTCCACGAGGGTGGGGATCTACTGGCCAGGGGTTGTGCGCACTGCACGAAGGTCCTACCTACCTGGAGTACACCCAACCCTCCCGCAGTAGCACCCGACCCTCGTGCAGTGCACGCCCAAGGCCGGCAAGGCGACAGCGGGCGGCCCGCCCTCTCCAGTGAACCGGCGGACGACTCCCACCCCAGGCAGCTCACCCCGCTGGAGTCTCAGCGCGAGGACGAGGGGGACGGGCGCTCAGGACTTGCGCAGCAGGACCCGGCTCATGCGGTGCTCGGCGTCCTTGGTCAGGACCAGGGTGGCCCGCCCTCGGGTGGGGGCGATGTTCTCGCGCAGGTTGACCAGGTTGACGCTTTCCCAGATCTCGTTCGCTCCAGCCAGGGCCACGTCGTCGGGGATCTCGGCGAAGCGGCGGAAGTAGGAGCCCGGCTGGGTGAAGGCCGTGTGCTTGAGGGTGAGGAACCGGTCCAGGTACCAGCGGCGGATGTCGTCGGGGTCGGCGTCGACGTAGATCGAGAAGTCGATGAAGTCGCTCACCGCCAGCGCCGAGGCCCCCGGCCGCGACCCCCGCGGGGCGGGCTGGAGCACGTTGAGTCCCTCCAGCACGAGAATGTCGGGGCGCTCCACCGTCACGTGCCGGTCCGGGACGATGTCGTAGACCGTGTGGGAGTAGACGGGCGCCTGGACGCGCTCGCTGCCGGACTTCACCGCCGCGACGAACTCCAGCAGGGCGCGACGGTCGTAGGACTCGGGGAATCCCTTGCGGGCCATGAGTCCGCGCTCCTCAAGGACCCGGTTGGGCAGCAGGAAGCCGTCGGTGGTCACCAGGTCCACCCGGGGCGTGTCCGGGAAGCGGGCGAGCAGGTGGGCGATGAGGCGCGCCGTCGTCGACTTGCCCACGGCGACCGACCCGGCCACCGCGACAATGAAGGGCGTGGGCGGCTCGCTCACCCCCAGGAAGGCGCCGGTGCGGTGCGCCCGCTCGCGCGAGGTGGCGATGTAGTCCTCCAGCAGGGCGGTCAGGGGCCGGTAGACGGCGTCGACCTCGGCCAGGTCGATGGGGTCGCCCAGTCCCCGCAGCTTCTCGACATCGGCCTGGGTCAGCGGCAGCGGTGCCGAGGACGCCAGGGCGGACCACTGGTCCCGGTCCAGCTCAATGTAGGGCGAGGCGCCCGGAATACCCAGGTCACTCGGGTCGCTCAGCTCGGATGTCACCGACACAGTGTCGCAAATGAAGACGCCCGGCGGACAATCCCCGAGGAACGAATGGGGCCCGTCGGGGTGTCGGTGGGGCGCCGACGGGGAACGGGATCACGCAGAGATCACGCCGAGATCACATCGACGTGTCCCTGCGCTCGTTGTCAACGCCGCGCCGGCATGATTCGATCGGAGCATGTGTGGAATTGTCGGCCACGTCGGCCCTCCGAGTGAAACTGGTTCCTCCCGTTCCCTGACTGTTCTCATGGATGGCCTCGGCCGTCTGGAGTACCGCGGCTACGACTCTGCGGGCGTCGCGCTGGTGGGCCCCTCCGGCCTGGATGTCATCAAGGAGGCGGGCAAGCTCTCGGGGCTGCGCGCCATCCTGGAGGCCACCCCGCCGGCTCCCGCCACCGCGGGCATCGGCCACACCCGCTGGGCCACCCACGGCGGCCCGACGACGGCCAACGCCCACCCCCACCGCGCCGGCCACCTCGCCGTGGTCCACAACGGCATCATCGAGAACTTCCGCCCGCTGCGCGAGGAGGTCGAGGCCGCCGGGCGCGAGCTCCTCTCCGACACCGACACCGAGGTCGTCGCCCACGTCCTGGACATCGACTTCACCTCCCGTCTGCGCCAGGACCCGTCCGCCGCCTCCGACCCGACCCGGGTCGCCGACCTCCTGGTCGCCTCGATGCAGGCCGTCACCGCCCGCCTCGAGGGCGCCTTCGCGCTGCTGGCCGTCACCGACCTGGCCCCCGCGGCGATCGTCGCCGCCCGCCGCTCCAGCCCCCTGGTCATCGGCCTGGGCGAGGGCGAGAACTTCCTGGGCAGCGACGTCGCCGCCTTCGTCGCCTTCACCAAGAAGGCCGCCGAGGTCGACGACGACCAGGTCCTCCTGCTGACCGCCGACGCCGTCCACGTCTGGGACCAGGACGGTAACGCCGTCGAGCCCAAGACCTGGGAGGTCTCCTGGGACGCCTCCGCAGCCGTCAAGGGCGGCTACGACACCTTCATGGACAAGGAGATCCACGAGCAGCCCACCGCCGTGGCCGACACCCTGCGCGGCCGCGTCGACGAGCGCGGTGAGCTCCAGCTCGATGAGATGCGCATTGACCCCGCCGTCCTGCGCAGCGTCGACAAGATCATCGTCATCGCCTGCGGCACCGCCGCCTACGCCGGGCACGTCGCCAAGTACGCCATCGAGCACTGGTGCCGTATCCCCGTGGAGGTCGAGCTCGCCCACGAGTTCCGCTACCGCGACCCGGTCGTCAGCGAGAAGACCCTGACCGTGGCCATCTCCCAGTCCGGCGAGACCATGGACACCATCCAGGCCGTGCGTCACGCCCGCGAGCAGGGCAGCAAGGTCCTGGCCATCGTCAACACCTACGGCTCGACCATCGCCCGCGAGGCCGACGCCGTCCTCTACACCCACGCCGGCCCGGAGGTCGCCGTGGCCTCCACCAAGGCCTTCCTCGCCCAGATCACCGCCTGCTACCTGCTGGGGCTCTACCTGGCCCAGCTGCGCGGCAACAAGTGGCCCGACGAGGTCGCCGAGTACCTGGACAACCTCGCCGCCATGCCGGACCGCATCCAGCACGTCCTGGACCATGAGGAGACTCGCGTGCGTGAGCTGGGCACCGAGCTGGCGGACAAGTCCTCCTTCCTGTTCCTGGGCCGCCACGTCGGCTTCCCGGTGGCGCTGGAAGGGGCGCTCAAGCTCAAGGAGCTCGCCTACGTCCACGCGGAGGGCTTCGCCGCCGGTGAGCTCAAGCACGGCCCGATCGCGCTCATCGAGGAGGGGCTGCCGGTCTTCGTCATCGTGCCCACCCCGCGCCGCCCCTGTCCTGCACGACAAGGTCATCTCCAACATCCAGGAGATCCGGGCCCGCGGCGCGCGCACCATCGTCATCGCGGAGGAGGGGGATACCGACGTCGAGCCCTTCGCCGACCACATCATCCGGGTGCCCGCCACCCCCACGATCCTGTGGCCGCTGCTGACCGTGGTCCCGCTGCAGATCTTCGCCGCGGCGCTGGCCGGGGCCAAGGGGCTGGACATCGACCAGCCGCGCAACCTGGCCAAGTCCGTCACCGTCGAGTAGGACCGACGCCGAGACGTCGACTCGCCCCGCAACGGCGCCGAGCCCGCAGTCCGGGCTCGGCGCCGTCGTCCACCGTCTACAGGGCGGGACGCAAGGACCTGATCTGCCGCTTCGTGCGGGCCTGTGAACGCTGGGAGGACAGGGCCAGGTCGTCGTCGTTGTCGACGTGGTCGGCCTGGGCGACGACGAAGGCCTGGGCCATACCGCCGTCGTGTGCCAGGGAGATGTGCCAGTGGCCGATGCCGGCCTGGCGGGCGGCCATCGCGGCCGCCCCGGTCAGGCGCAGGCGCGGTGGGGTGCCGGGCGTGGAGGTCACCTCGATGTCCTGGTACTCCCACCCCTGGGGCGCGTCCAGCCCGAGCTCGGCGTAGGCCGACCCCAGGGCCTTGAGAACCGCCTCCTTGGCCGCCAGACGCGCCCCGAGTGAGGCGGCCCGCTTCTGGCAGGCGGCCAGCTCGGCGGGGGTGAAGAGCCGCTCGCGCAGGCCGGGTACCCGGTCCATGTAGCCTTCGAGGCGGGGGATATCAACCAGGTCGGTCCCTACAGCGCGGATCACTCGGCCATTGTGCCGGGTGAGCGGGCAGCGCGAGGGGTGAACGCGCCACCAATTCTGGAAGAGACAACTTCTTGGCGCTTGGCCGCGGACGGGCAATGCGGGCCGGCGGCCACCCGCGAGGTCTTGCTCTGTGAAACTGCCTGTCTCAAAGCCGTGTTGGAGGGGCGAGCAGAGCGGAGCGGAGGACAATGGGACGGATGAGTGACCTCAACGACCTCCCGCGTTCCCACGACGTCACCGACCCCACCACCTGCGCCTGGCCCGCTCAGGAGATAGCGGCCGCGGAGGCCCCTGTCACCGCAGGCACCGACCGCTACATGAGAGCCGCCGCCCACGCGGTGGCCCGGGCGGCGCTGCGCGAGCTGCGCCAAGGAACCGGCAATGCGGGCGCCGCGGTGGCCCCCGCCCGGCCGGTTCCGGCGCCGTTGACCTCGATGAGCCCCATGGGGGTGGCCGCCACCCCAGCCTCACCGCTGTCCCCGGCGACGCCGCTGGGAGGAGCAGGTGAGACGGCGGGGACGCAGACCGGCCCCGGATGGATCTCCGGGGCCCCGGTACTCCTCTTAGTCGGCGGCGGCCACAACGGGGCCGACACCCTCCTGGCCGGTGGTCTGCTCGCCCACAGCGGCTGCGCGGTCAGCGCCGTGCTCGCCACCGAGCACCCCCATCCCGTCGCCCTGGAGGAGGCCCGCGGCCACGGCGTCACCATTCACGGCGCCGGCTACCGCAGCGACGACGGAACCGGCCAGGACTCCGCCGAGGCCATGGCCGCTATCGAGGCCTTCCTCGTCCACGGCGGACTCGTCCTGGACGGGCTCACCGGCATCGGCGCCACCGGGGCGCTGCGACCTGACGCCGCCGCCCTCATCGCCCCGCTCATCGCCGCCGGGGAGCCGGGGCGCCGCCCGCTGCGAGTCATCGCCGTCGACCTGCCCAGCGGAACCGGCGTCGACGACGGCACGGTGGACGGTCCGGTCCTGGCCGCCGACCGTACCGTCACCTTCACCTGCCTCAAGGGATGCCAGTGCCTGCCCCCGGCCCGGCACCTGTGTGGCGTCGTCGAAGTCGTCCCCCTCGGACTGCCCGCGCCCACGAGCCGGCCCCTGGCCCGACGCCCCGTCGACGGCGCCCTGGGCGACTACCTGACCCGCGCCGTTGGCGAGCCCGGCCCCGGCGACCACAAGTACACCCGCGGCGTGGTCGGCCTGTGGGCCGGCAGCGAGTCCTACCCCGGCGCCGCCGTCCTGGCCGCCAGCGGCGCGGTGCGCGCCGGCGCCGGCATGGTGCGCCTGTCCGCCCCCAGGCGCGTGGAGGACCTCGTCCTGGCCGCCCGCCCCGAGGTGGTCCCCGCCGCCGGACGCGTTCAGGCGCTCGTCCTGGGGCCGGGCATCGACCCCGCTGACACCGCCAGGGCCGATGAGGTGCGGACCGTACTCGCCTCCACCCTGGGTCCCTGCGGCAAAGACCGGCAGTGCCCCACCCGGATCCCCACCGTCGTCGACGCCGGCGCCCTGAGCATCCTGGCCCAGCTCCTCACCGAGGATCTGAGCTGCACGCCGCTGCACGTGCTGACCCCGCACGCCGGAGAGGCCGCCGCGCTGCTGAGCGCGCTGGAGGATCAGGGGACGCCGGCGCAGGAGACCCGTCAGTGGAGCCGCGAGCGCGTCGAGGCCCACCCGGGGCTCGCCGCCCGCGAGATCTGCCGCCTCACCGGCGCCACCGTCCTGCTCAAAGGAGCCACCACCCTCATCGCCGCACCGCAGCGCCCCCTGGTCAGTGTGGACGGAGGACCCGGTTGGATGGCGAGCGCCGGAAGCGGGGACGTGCTCGCCGGGATCCTCGGAGCCGTCCTGGCCGGCGCGACCGCCCGCTGGGAGCAGGGCGCGCCGGACGCCTCGGGGCCGGCCTCGGTCCTGGACGCGCTGGTCGACTCGGTGGCCGCCGGCGTCAGGCTGCACGCGCTCGCGGGGGCCTATGCCGCAGCAAGCCCGCAGGGCGCCGGGGGAGCGCGGGACCGGCGGGCACCCGATCGCCGCCCTGGACATCGCCGCTGCCCTCGGCCCGGCCCGCCTCGAGCTCAACTGGCTCCAGGCGGTGCCCCACGCCTGAGACGTGTCAGCCACGCGGTATCCGTCAGGACTCCTGACCGGAGGCGTGCGCCAGGAAACAGCGGCGCTACCGGCCCCAGTGCGACAATCGCGCCGTGACCACCTCCTTGGACTCAGCCGCAATGCCCCCGTCCGCCGCTCCGCGCCCGGCAGTCGCCCAGTGCGCGCCACCGCCGGCGGCCACTACCTCGCGGGCCGTCGTCGACCTGGCGGCCGTGGCCCACAACGGGCGGCGCCTGGCGCAGGTGGCGGGCGTGCCGTGGATGGCCGTGGTCAAGGCCGACGCCTACGGTCACGGGCTGGGCCCGGTCGCTCTGACGGCCCTGTCGGCGGGAGCCTCCTGGCTGGGGGTGGCCCAGCTCGCCGAGGCCCTGACTCTGCGTGCCCTTCTGGACGAGGCCGGTGTGAGACGCCCGGCGGGGGAGCCCACCTCGCAGGCCCCCCGGCTCCTCACCTGGCTCCTGCCCGTCATGGAGCCTGACCGAGCGGCCGCCGAGGACTCGCCCCTGCGTGCCGCCCTGGCGGCCGACCTGGACCTGTCGGTCTCCACCCTGCCCCAGCTCGAGGCCCTGTCGGCGGCGGCCCGGGCGCAGGGGAGGGCGGCGCGTCTCCATCTCAAGGTCGACACCGGCATGTCGCGCGGCGGCGCCACCGTCGAGGAGCTGCCCGCCCTGGCCGCCGCGCTGAGGCGGGCCGAGGATGAGGGAACGGCCGACGTCGTCGGCCTGTGGTCGCACCTGTCGCGCGCCGACGAGCCGGCCAGCGGCTCCACCGAGGAGCACCTGGAGCGCTACCGGCAGGCCGAGCAGGTCGTACGAGACGCCGGCCTCAACCCACCTACTCACCACCTCGCTGCCACCGGAGGACTCCTGTGGCACCCGCAGGCCCGCATGGACCTGGTGCGTGTGGGGATCGGCCTGTACGGGCTGAGTCCCGACCCCTCCGTGGCCACCGGCGCCGAGCTCGGGCTGCGGCCCGCCATGCGCCTGGAGTCCCCGCTGGTGCAGGTCAAGCGCATCGAGGCCGGGCAGGCCGTCTCCTACGGGGGGACCTGGAGCGCCCCCACCGACCGCTGGGTGGGGCTCGTGCCCCTGGGCTACTCCGACGGCATCCCCCGCGCCGCCAGCTCCGCCGGTCCCGTGGGAGTCGGCAGCCTCATGACCTCCGTCGTGGGGCGCGTGTGCATGGACCAGGTGGTCATCGACCTCGGCCCGGCCGTGGACGAGACCGGCGCGCCCCTGCCGGCACCGGCCCGGGTCGGGGACACCGCCGTGCTCTGGGGCGCCCCGCAAGCCTCGGGCCAGGAGGCTGTCCCCACCGCAGATGAGTGGGCACAGGCCTGCGGCACCATCAACTACGAGATCGTGACCCGGTTGGGAGCTCGTGTCCCGCGCTGCTACGTCGGGGAATCCGGCACCGGCGACTACTCTCGACCCTAGACAGCAGACGTCGGATATCGCCGGTCCCCGCCGGGCCGACCGGTTCCACCATCGGAGCCATGCACGGAAGAGGAGGGAATATGAGCCCAGCGCCGCACACACCGCAGACCGCCCCCGGGATCACCGTCGCCACCAGCGACGCCGACGAGACCCGGGCACTGGGGGCCCGCCTGGCCCGCCTGCTGCGCGCCGGTGACCTTGTCATGCTCTCCGGCGGGCTGGGGGCCGGCAAGACCACGCTCGCCCAGGGCATCGGCGCAGCCCTTGAGGTGCGTGGCCGGGTCTCCTCACCCACCTTCATCATCGCCCGCGTGCACCCCGCCCTGTCCGACGGCCCCGACCTCATCCACGTGGACGCCTACCGGATCACCTCCCTGGAGGAGATCGACGCCCTCGACCTGGACTCCTCCCTGGAACGGGCCGTCACCCTGGTCGAGTGGGGCGAGGAGAAGGTCGAGGCCCTGAGTCCCCGACCGCCTGGAGATCCAGGTGATGCGCCCCCACGGAGCCGTGCGCGCTGAGCTCCCGCAGCCCGAGGACGCCCCCGCCGGGGCGGAGTCTTCCGCCGGCTCGGTGACCGGGGAGCCGGTCGTGGACCTCGGCGAGGTCGACGACGGCAACCGGACGATCATCGTGCGCGCCGTCGGTCCGCGCTGGGCCGACGTCGACCTGAGCCCACTGGGCGCAGACGCCTCCTGCCAGCCGGGAGTGCCGCTGTGAACACTCCCGCCACCGTGGCACCGGTCCGCAACGCCATCCCCATCCGGGCCGCTCAGCGCTCCCGGCGTCCCCGGCGTTCTCGGCTCCTGATCCTGCCGGCTGCGGCGGCGACGCTCCTGGGCGCCTGCCTCCTGGTCCCGGGGCCGGCCCGCGCCGTTGCCGATGCCAGCCCTCGGGTCGCGCCGATCACGTCGGCCGGCGGCGTGGCGGGTGTCCCAGCCGACGCCGACTCGCGTGACGAGGCCAAGGCGCTCATGGAGAGCGAGTGCGTGGCGCAGGTGCGTCAGAGCACCGGCGAGCAGGGCGAGATCACGGTGGGTGACCCGCGCAGCGTCTACACCTGGGCCTCCGGCTTCCTCGACGGCTCCCAGCCCTCCGCCCAACCCGTCGACACCGGAGACTGGGCCGCGACCGTCTCCTCGGGCGGCAAGCCCGTCGGTCTTCTCGAGGTGGTCCATGACAAGGGGCACGCCACCTGCACCCCCGTCTTCGACGACGACCTGGCCACCGATGTCGACCAGATGGGCGAGGCCCACCTCGTCCACGACCGCAACGCCAACGCCTGGTACTCGCTGAACGGCACCACGGTGACGGCGATGGGGGAGGCCGCCACGCGGCGCCTGGCCGGCCCCATCGAGCTGCGCGACTACGGAGAGATCCTGCGTGAACGCGCCGGGTCCAAGCCCAAGACCTCCACCGCTCAGGGCGAGGAGCGCTCCACCACGGGGGGCTGGGCGATCTGGGGGCCGGTCCTGGCGGTCGTCGTCGTCGGGATCGTCACCGTCATCATCACGGTCCGTCACGAGCGCAAGGTGACTGCCCCGCTGCGCCAGGCCCGCAACCGCGCCGACATGGCCGAGCGCGCCGACCGGCTCAGCCGGGACGAGTCCGACACCCAGGGCGCCGCAGTACGCCGGGGCATCCCCCGCGCCGCCATCGACCTGTCCCTCCTGGGGGACGGGGCTGAGGACGACGCCGATGCGACCGCCGGTGAGACCCTGGGGGACACGATCCCTGAGAGCCGCGTCAACCTGCCGCGAGACCCGAGGGCATAGGCTGGTCCGGTGCGAATCCTCTCCATCGACTCCTCCCTGGGGACTCAGGTCGCGGTCGTCGACGCCGCCCCCGCCGCCGGCGCACGCGCCCTGCGGGTGCTGAGCCAGGACGAACAGGCCGATACCCGCCGTCACGCCGAGTCCCTCGGACAGATGCTCTCCCGGGCCATGTCTGCTCCCGAGGCGGCTGAGTGCCCGCTGGACGCCGTGGTCGCCGCCACCGGGCCGGCCCCCTTCACCGGACTGCGGGCCGGACTGGTGACGGCCGGGGTCGTCGGGCGCACCCGGGGCGTCCCCGTCCACGGGGTCTCCAGCCTCGACGCCGTCGCCCGCCGTGCCCTGGATGAGCTCGGGGCCCAGGAGGGGCAGGCGGATCCGGTCGTCCTGGTCGCCACCGACGCCCGCAGGCGCGAGGTCTATACAGCACTCTTCCGCGCCAACGGTCCCGACGACGTCACCCGCCTGACCGAGATCATCGTCTGCCCCCCGGCCCAGGTCGCCCAGCGCCTCGCCGAGCAGGCACCGGGGCAGGACGGAGGGGCCGGAAGCATCGACGTCGTGGCCGGCTCCGGCGCTGTTCTCTACCCCGAGCTGGTGGAGACGGCCTCCTGCCGCGAGGCCCTGGCTCCCGTCTCCGGTGACGTCCTGACCCAGGTGCGCATCGCCCTGGCCCGTCTCGAGCGCGGCGAGGAGCTGAGCACGCAGCCGCTCTACCTGCGCCACGCCGACGTGCAGATGCCTGCCGCTCGCAAGCGCGTGCGCTGACCTCGGGCGAAGAAGGACACTGAGGTGCCCGAGGCGACGGGAGCGGGCCGGGCCCCCGGTCTGCGGGAGATGGCGGCGGGGGACCTGGAGGCCGTCGCCCGACTCGAGGGCGAGCTCTTCGGAGCCGAGGCCTGGAGCCGTGACCTGCTGGCCGCCGAGCTGGCGGCCTCCCACGGGCCGATGGCGGACCGCCGCTACGTCGTCGTCGAGTCCGAAGAGAGCGATGGCGACGGTGACGCCTATGACCCCGCGGATTGCGCTGTTGGAACCGGGTCGCACGGGCCACGGCTCCTGGGCTACGCCGGGCTCTACCACGCCGGTGGGCTGACCAGTGCGGACCTGCTGACCATCGCCACCATCCCGGCCGCGCGCGGACGAGGGATCGCCTCCCTCATGCTCACCGAGCTTGTTGCCACCGCCCGAGAGATGAGCTGCCCCGATGTCCTGCTGGAGGTGCGCCAGTCCAACGAGACCGCCCAGCGGCTCTACACCAGGCACGGCTTCGTCCCCATCGGCCGGCGCCGCCGCTACTACCAGGCGCCGCCGGAGGACGCCGTGGTCATGCGTCTGACCCTGCGCCCGCGCCCGGGGCCGGTGGGGGCCGAGGCCGGTGAGTCGAGCCCGGTCTGAGCCCGAGGGACGACTCACCGGTAGCGAGCCCCGGTGTCCGACTGGATGGATTGCGCTGGAGCCGAAGAGGCAGATAGGTGCCGCAGCGGCCGGAGATCAACACCGACCGCGGGAGGACAAGCGGCGAGTGTAGGCCACTTCACAGATTTGTCTGACGCCCCCGTGACGAAAAGGCAGCCTCAGGTGGCAGTGTCAGCATAGTCCGTGGCGTTGAATGACGAATCGAGACCCGGCGAGATTCCCAGGATTCCGCGGATCGTCTCACTAACGTCGCTGGTGGGGTTCAGATGGGACCTACGGGAGCCGGTGCCCGGCTAGCCTTCTGCCGTGGCCAAAACATCTGCTCCTTCCCTGAAGAGGCGGACCGCCTTCTCCACGACCGTCTTCATGAAGCGCATGATGGCGATCTCGGGACTGGTGTTCCTGTTCTTCGTCCTCTTCCACGCCTACGGCAACCTGCACTACTTCGAGGGTGAGGTCGCCTACGATCACTACGCCGTGTTCCTGCGAGCACTGCTGGTGCCGATCATGCCCTACGGCGGTGTCCTGTGGATCCTCCGCCTGGCTCTCATGGCCTGCCTCCTGGCTCACGCCGGCAGCGCCTTCCACCTGTGGGCGCGCAACAAGCGGGCCCGCGGCAACGACAAGTACGCCGTCAAGAAGCCCGGCGCCGAGTACTTCGCCTCCCGCTACGCCATGCGCACCATGCGTTGGGGCGGCGTCATCCTCCTGCTGTTCATCATCTGGCACATCCTGCAGTACACCACCCTGTCACTGACGCCGGGGGGACACTACGTGCACGGACGGGCCTACCTCAACATGTACTACGGCTTCCAGCTGTGGTGGGTGTGGCTCATCTACGCGGTCGCTCTGGCCGCCCTGTGCCTGCACGTGTGGCACGGCGTGTGGTCCGCCCTGCAGACACTGGGTGCGGTGCGAGGAAACACCATCCCCTTCATCCGGCTGATCGCCTTCGTGCTGGCCTTCGCGCTGTTCGCCGCCTTCATGGCTGTTCCGACGGCGATCCTCTTCGGCTATGTCGATGCCCCCATGGCCGCTGGCGACTACTACCCGCAGTTCTGTGACGCGATCGGCTCCTCCGCCGAGCACTTCGCCGAGTGTGCTGCGGCGACCCACTGAGAGTGAACGACTATGACTGAACTCATCGACGGCCTGTACTACGAGGGCGAGAAGATCGCCGACACCAAGGCCCCCCACTCCGTCCCGATCGACCGGCGCTGGGAGCAGCGCAAGTTCGAGGCCAAGCTGGTCAACCCCGCCAACCGCCGCAAGCTGGACATCATCGTCGTCGGCTCCGGCCTGGCCGGCGGCGCCGCGGCCGCCTCCCTGGGCGAGCAGGGCTACAACGTCAAGGTCTTCTTCTACCAGGACTCGGCTCGCCGGGCGCACTCCATCGCCGCCCAGGGCGGTATCAACGCCGCGAAGAACTACCGCAACGACGGCGACTCCGTCTACCGGCTCTTCTACGACACGGTCAAGGGCGGTGACTACCGCGCCCGCGAGGACAACGTCTACCGCCTGGCGGAGGTCAGCGCCAACATCATCGACCAGTGCGTGGCCCAGGGTGTCCCCTTCGCCCGCGAGTACGGCGGTCTGCTGGACAACCGTTCCTTCGGTGGCGTGCAGGTCTCCCGTACCTTCTACGCCCGCGGCCAGACCGGCCAGCAGCTCCTCATCGGTGCCTACCAGGCCCTCGAGCGCCAGGTGCACGCCGGCACGGTCAAGGAGTTCCGTCGCCACGAGATGGTCGAGCTCATCATCGTCGACGGTCGCGCCCGTGGCATCGTCACCCGCGACATGGTCTCCGGGAAGATCGAGACCCACCTGGCCGACGCCGTCGTGCTGGCCAGTGGCGGCTACGGCAACGTGTTCTTCCTGTCGACCAACGCGATGGGTTGCAACGCCACCGCCGTGTGGCGCGCGCACCGCAAGGGCGCCTACTTCGCCAACCCCTGCTACACGCAGATCCACCCCACCTGCATCCCGCAGTCCGGGGACTTCCAGTCCAAGCTCACCCTCATGAGTGAGTCCCTGCGCAACGACGGACGCATCTGGGTGCCCAAGAAGGCCGAGGACTGCGACAAGGACCCGCGCGACATCCCTCGAGGAGGCGCGCGACTACACTCGAGCGCATCTACCCGGCCTTCGGCAACCTCGTGCCGCGCGACATCGCCTCCCGCCAGGCCAAGAACATGTGCGACGAGGGTCGCGGCGTGGGACCGGCCATCAAGGAGCGCGACGCCAACGGCAACGAGCGGATGATGCGTCGCGGCGTCTACCTGGACTTCTCCGAGGCCATCAACCGCCTGGGCAAGGACGCCGTCTCTGCCCGCTACGGCAACCTGTTCGAGATGTACCAGCGCATCACCGGGGACGACCCCTACGAGGTCCCCATGCGCATCTACCCAGCCGTGCACTACACGATGGGTGGCCTGTGGGTGGACTACGACCTGGAGTCCAACGTCCCGGGTCTCTACATCGCCGGAGAGGCCAACTTCTCCGACCACGGCGCCAACCGCCTGGGCGCCTCCGCCCTCATGCAGGGGCTGGCCGACGGCTACTTCGTCCTGCCCGACACCATGAACGACTACCTGGCGGACATGCTGCGCCTGGGCAAGGTCGACCCCAACGCCCCGGAGATCGCCGAGGCCAAGCGCTCCGTCGAGGAGCGCGTCGCCCGCCTCATGGCTCTTCGCGGCACCCGCAGCGTGGACGACTTTCCACATGGCCCCTGGGCCGCATCATGTGGGAGTACTGCGGCATGGAACGGCGCGACGCCGGGCTGCGCGACGCCATCGGGCAGATCCGGGCCCTCAAGGAGGAGTTCTGGCGCGACGCCCGCATCACGGGCCAGGCCGACGAGCTCAACCAGGCCCTGGAGAAGGCCGGCCGACTGCTGGACTTCTTCGAGCTGGCCGAGCTCATGTGCATCGACGCCCTGCACCGGCGGGAGTCCTGCGGTGGCCACTTCCGGGCGGAGTCCCAGACTCCCGAGGGTGAGGCCCTGCGGCACGACGACGAGTTCCTCTACGTCGCCGCCTGGGAGTGGGGCGGGGAGAACCAGCCGCCGATCCTCCACAAGGAGGACCTCGTCTACAAGGACATCGAGCTCAAGCAGCGGAGTTACAAGTGAACATCAAGCTCAAGATCTGGCGCCAGAAGAACCAGGACTCGAAGGGCCACTTCGAGGAGTACGCCATGAGCGGGATCGAGGAGCACATGAGCTTCCTCGAGGTCCTCGACCTGCTCAACGAGCAGCTCTTCGCCGAGGGCAAGGAGCCGGTGGCCTTCGACTCCGACTGCCGCGAGGGCATCTGCGGTCAGTGCGGTGTGGTCATCAACGGGCAGGCCCACGGGCCCATCCGCTCGACCACCTGCCAGCTGCACATGCGCCACCTGGCGGAGGACCCTCCTTCAGGACGGCTCCACCATCACGATCGAACCGTGGCGCTCCACCGGCTTCCCGGTGCTGCGCGACCTCATCGTGGACCGCTCCGCCCTGGACCGCATCGTCCAGGCCGGTGGCTACATCTCGGTCAACACCGGTGGGGCCCCGGAGGCCCACTCGGTGCCCGTGCAGAAGGAGAAGGCCGACGCCGCCTTCGAGGCCGCCGCCTGCATCGGCTGCGGCGCCTGCGTGGCGGCGTGCCCCAACGCCTCGGCCATGCTGTTCACCGGCGCGAAGATCTCGCACCTGGGTCTGCTTCCCGCAGGGCCAGCCCGAGCGCCTGGCTCGCGTGGTGAGCATGCTCAACCAGCACGACGCCGAGGGCTTCGGCGGCTGCACGAACATCGGTGAGTGCGCGGCTGTGTGCCCCAAGTCGGTGCCGCTCGAGGTCATCTCGCGCCTCAACCGGGATCTCGGCCACGCCCTGTGGAAGGGCCAGCACGCCCACTGATCCACCTGCCTCACTCAGTATCGAGCCGGGCATTTCTCGCGTACCCCGACAGAAATTCTGTAGGGCTACGCGAGAAATGCCCGGCTCGGCGGTGTTTTACCAGTGCACGCCGGTGGGGTGGATGTTGTGGTGGGCGAGCTCGCGCAGCATGGCTGGGGCGTCGGTTGGCCAGGCGTCCTCCAGGTCCAGCGGGCGACGTCGTAGCCGGCGCGGGTGAGGGCGAGCTCGCGGCGGCGCTCGTTGAGGACGGTGTCCTCGGCGTTCTTTCCGTAGCTGTTCTTGCGGTACTTGATGCGGCCGTCGAACTCGCCGACCACCCTGGTGCGGGGCCGCAGGAAGTCGAGGCGGTAGGTGTAGTCGTTGATGTGGGCTTCGTGCTGGAGGTCGGGGCGGGGCAGGGTGGCCTGCCACATGCGTACGCGGGAGAGGGACTCGCCGGGGGACTCGGAGCGGGCGTCGGCCAGGTGGGTGGCGGTGCGGGCGCTGCGGATGCCGCGGGCGCCGGTGGCCAGGCGATCGACGGCGTCGGTCAGCTCGGCGCGGGTGCACAGGCGGGCGGCCAGAGCGGCGTCCATGGCGCACACGCCCTGGGTGATCCCGCCCACCGGGCCAGATCAACGACCGTGTCAGAGACGTTGGACACCAAGACTCCTCTGACCGTTTCCAACGCGCCGAGCCCGGTTCTCTCCCGACGTTGCAGAAGAGCGGTGCTCGATCGATCCGTGCGACGCCCGGGCACTGGACCCGCCTCAGGGATGCGGCCCACCAGTGGAGCCCGGCCACGGCCGCCGACGCACCAAAGCAGGACCAGGTCCCTACGGGCCTTGGCCATCGCGGCCCGGATGAGAGTCAGATGCCGCAGGTCCGGCCTGGCCGCCGTCCACTCCCGCTGCGGGGTATGGACACCAGGACCGATCCGGAACAGACCCGGCGCGGTGCACAGGTGGGAAAGCCCTCGCTGAAACGGCATCGGAGGACAGAAGGAATGACGGGGCGCTGTGAGATGGACTTCTGGAGGCAATGCCGGTGGTCATGCCTACCAGCGTGAGGGTTGAGCTCAAGACGTGAGAACTGGCATCAGATGCTCTGTGGACTGGCGGTGTCAAAACCCGGCTGTGAAACCGACGCGTACCAGAATCACGCCGCCCGGTGCCCAATCGCGAAGAGGACATTTTTCGCGTACCCCAGCAGAAATTCTGTAGGGGCTACGCGAAGAATGCCCGGCTCGACGCTAGTGGGTGGTGAAGGTGATCCCGGTGAAGTCCGCGATGCGGGGGACGTGCGGGTCGGCCTCGGGGACGCCGTCGCGAGGAGGACCTGTGCGCCAGCGCGCCGGGCGGCGATGTAACCCGAGGCGGCGTCCTCCAGCACCAGGCGGGAGGAGATCGGTACCCCCAGGATCTCGGCGGCCTTGAGATAGGGCGCGGGGTCGGGTTTGCCGCGTTCGACGTCGCCGGCGGAGACAACCGCAGGGGGAATGGGGACGCCGGCCTCCTCCATGCGCACCCGCATGAGCTCAATCGGAGCAGAGGTCACCAGGGCAAGCGGAACGCCGGCGTCGATCAATGCCGTCATGAAGGATGCAGCGCCGGGAATCTCCGCCATGCGTCCTGCGGTTCGCACGATCTCCTCACGAGCGAAGCGCTTGTAGATGGCGTCCTGCTCATCGGCGGTCAGCTCCGGCAGGAACCGGCGGATCGTGTCGAGGCCGGTGCGGCCGGGGGAGTAGGCCATGATCTCGTCGAAGCGCTCACTCATGCCGTAATCGCGGGCGAAGGAGCTCCACATCGACTCCACGACTGCCGAGGAGTCCACGAGCGTGCCGTCCATGTCGCACAGGACTGCCTCGGCCCGGGCCAGAGCGCACGGCTCCTCAGTGGAGCTGCCCGATGATGACAACAGCTGAACGGACACGGTGCCTCCTGAGACGAAGCCGATGGAAGAGTGAGGATACACGGACACGAGTGTGATTCAGGGCATCAACGAAGGAGGGGTGCGGTTGGGCTATGCCCACACTCCGGAGGAGCCACGACGGTGGGAGCCGACCAGGTGCGTATCGATGATCGATCGCCTCCATGAGGGCGTGCATCGTCGTCGGGCCGACGAAGCGAAACCACGGCGCTGAGCTCGCGGGACAGGGCCGCCGACTGCGGCGACTGAGTGGGAATGTCTGAGAGCCGGTGCGGTTGAGGGTTGCCTCCGGCTGGAAGGACCACACGAGGCCCGCCAGGCCGCCGGCGACGTCGCCACTCTCCCTGAGGGCGCAGCGTCGCGCGAGCATTGACCCAATGGTCGCCAGGATCTTGGCGGTTGCGCACGATCCGGGCATCGGCCAGCAACCGGGCCACGTCCGCCTCCCGGAAGCCCGCCACCGCCTTCGGATCGAAACCGGCAGAAGGCGTCACGGAAGGCCGGCCGCTTGCGCAGGATCGTGGCCCAGGACAGGCCCGACTGGAAGGCCTCCAGGCTCAGCCGCTCGAAGACTCCCCGCTCGTCGCGTACCGGCATGCCCCACTCGGTGTCGTAGTACTCGCGAAGCAAAGGTCAGTGGTCGCCCAGACCGGCCTGGCTGGAGACCGTCGTCGCCCACCACGAGGTCGGGTTGTCGGGCTCAGTCACGAGTACCTCCTCGTCGGTGAGCGTGTCAGGGAGCGTCTGATCGATATCGTCCTCGGTCGGCGTCCCAACGGTAGTCGGGGCAGTGGCCGGATGGCCTGCCGTCTGTGGACGGACGGCGGGCGCCCTGTTCAGTGTCCGTGTCGCTGGGCGATAGTCTGGGTCTGTGAGCGCCCCCTCATTCTCGTTATCGAGGTCCACCTGCGACGAGGACCGGCGTGGCCCTCGTGCGCGGCCGCGAGCTCCTCGCCGACGTCACCGCCACCTCCATGGACCAGTACGCGCGCTTCGGCGGCATCATCCCGAGATCGCCTCACGCGCCCACCTGGAGTCACTTTGCTGCCAACCCTCGACGCCGCTGGAAGGCCGGCGTCGACCTGAGCTGAGTCGATGCCGTCGCCGTGCGCCGGCCCCGGACTCATCGGCTCCTGACCGTCGGCATCTCCGCCGCCAAGGCCCTGGCCGCGAGCCTGGAACCGGCCGATCTACGGCGTCAACCACGTCATCGGCCACCTGGCGGTCGGTGGGCTGGTCGACGGCCCCCTGCCGGAGCCTTCGTCGGACTCATCGTCTCCGGCGGCCACTCCAACCTCCTGAGCATCGGGACGTTGCCACCGACGTCGTCGAGCTCAGGCAGCCTCTCGACGACGCCGCCGGTGGGGATAACCCGACAAGGTCGGCCCGGCTCCTGGGCCTGCGCCCTACCAGTGGCCCGCACGTGGACCCGGCTCTCCAGGAGGGGCGACCGCGGCGCCATCGCTTCCCCGGGGGCTGGCCGCGGGCAAGGACAAGGGGCGTCACCGCTGCGACTTCTCCTTCTCCGGCCTCAGAGGCGCGGTGGCCCCTATGGGGTCTGGAGGCTCCGGCAGAAGGTGCCCAGTGCTGACGTCTGCTACCTTCTCGAGGCCGTCAACGACTCCCTAACGGCCAGGCGGTCAGGCCTGCTGGACACCGGCTGCCTACCGCTCGTCGTCGGGGCGGATACTCGTAACTCCGCCTGCGGTCCCTGGCCGCGCCGAGCGCTGTGAGGCCGGCATCCGCCCTGCGCACCCGCCACTGCGCTTCTGCCAAACAACGGCGCCCAGATCGCAGCCCTGGGGTCAGCAGCCGTGCGAGCCAGCATTTTCATCCCATGGACTTGCCCGGACTCAGGGATGCCGCTGGACGTTAGCGTCGCCCTAAGTCTTTCTGACGTCACTGACCTTCTCGACGCGGGCTCCGGTGCGTTCGGTCATGGCTGTCCGGTGTCTGCAGCCACCCGGAGTGATCTCGATCTTGCGGTCCAGGCCGCCTCGCTCCAGCCAGCTCTCGTTCGGAGTCAGTGCCTCGGGCAGGGCCAGTGCGCTGATCGTCGCGAACCGGCTCGCCTCCCTCCGGTCCCGTGGCGCCGCCTCCAGCGCCTGAGGGCTCTCTCGTTCGTGTCCGGACGGTGCAGGCGGCTCAGGGCACCGGCGACCTGACCTCGATCTCGCGTGTGTGGAGATGACGGTGTCGCCGACAGAGTCAGAACCACCCGGCCTCCTCGACCCCAGGCCGTCGTCGGCCAGGACCTGCGCGCCTGAGCCACGGGTGAGCGAAGAGCTGAGTGGGCCCACAGCACCCCATGAGTGGCACGCCGGCCAGGTGGGATGGCACTCCAGCATCTCCAGACGGCCTCAGACGCGCAGACCGTGTCGGGCCAGCGCTCCCGGGGCGGGAACTTCGATCTCGGGCGCGATCCTCTCCAGGCAGGCGGCCAGCGGGTCTCCGCGTGAGGTGATCGTGCGGTACAGGCCGGAGACAGCCGCCCAGCTGCTTGGCCCTGGCGGTCAGGGTGAACTCGGCGATGCCGATCTCGAGGGCGGCATCGACGACGTCGTCGCGTGAGAAACCGGGTCTCGTCCGGTTGGCCTGCCCAGTCGTGCCTGTGATGCCGCGGCAGCACCGCAATGGTGCGACTCAGCGTAGGTTTGCTCGGTTCAGCGACAAGCAGATGGGGTGTGCCTTATTAGAGTTCTGAAACACGCTTCAGAATTGGGGTCGACGGAAGCGGGGCACCTGATGAGCGCACGGGCACAGCGGCTGCAGCCAGGGACGTCGCCGCGGACGGCACGCAGTCGTCTCCGGCTGTCGCCGCCTTCGCGCGGGCGGACGGGCCGCAAATCAGGCGCGCAGGTGAGCACGCTCAGCGCTCGGCGTGAGGGCGGGCCGCCATCGCCCGCCTCAGCGCGTGCGCCGCCTGCCGGATCGGTCAGATCCTCGTCCTGCTCTCCGCAGTCCTGGCGGTGGCGCCACATCGCTCTGGTCCAGCTCGGCGACATCCTGCTGCGCGCCCACCGGGCGAAGCTGAGCGGATCACACGCGGGTGTCAGTGCGGTCATGGTGTCGTGACGCCTCCACGCCGCCTGCTGCTGTCCCTGGCTGTTGCTCATCACCCTGGCCGACCTGTCCCTGCGCGACCGCCTGCGCCGCGACATCGTTGCGCGCATCTCCCGCCCGCTGTCCTGGTTCACCGCCTCCTCCAGGCGCCTGCCAAAGGGCCGTTCAGGACGCCACGACTCTGGTCCACCGTCATCGCCCACGGCCCCGTCAGAGCGCCTCAACGCCATCATCACTCCGCTGGCCCTGCTGGTGCGCCTTCTGGATCGACTGGCCTCTGCCTAGCTGGCTGTCTCACACTCATCCTCTACGTGCTCACCTGCCAGTGTCCATGCGCGGCATGAACGAAGACCGTGGAGATGGACCGCAGCTGTCCGCCATCTCCTCAGCCATGAGTCGGGTTCGTCTCCGGTATCGGCGTGGTCAAGGCCTTCGGGCGCGTCGGGGCGCGCCCGCTCCTTCTCCTCGCCGCCGCCGACGGGTTCTCCGCCTTCTACCGCGCCTGGGCGTGCCCTGGTGACCGTCACCTGTCTGTCCTTCACTGCCGTTCGATCCCGCTGCTCCTGGTCAGCCTCGGGGAGGGGCGCTGCTCATCCATGCCGGTGCCGTCCCTGCCCCAGGTCTGGACAACCCTCGTCACCCTGGTCCTTCCGCCGCACTCATCACCATTGCCTCGATCTCCTGGTCCTACCAGCTGGCCAGGGCGGCGGCCCTGCGCCTGTCAGAGGTCCTCAACACCCGTTCTGCCCGCCACCGGCCGCCCCGAGCGCCTCTGCACGGCGCTCGTCGGATCGACCACGTCTCCCTTCTCCTGCAGGGACGCCCTCGCCGTCGACGAGCGCCCTGCCTGGCCTTGGAGCCGGGAACCGTGACCGCGCTGCTGGGCCTCCGGCTCAGGCAAAGTCGACGCTGGCCTACCCTCGCCCGCCCCTTCGCCGAGCCCAAAACGGCACAGCGCCGTACACATCGGCGAGTGGACCCGCAGGACGTGGACCCAGGTCCACCCTGTACTCCACCGTTTCCTTCGTCCTCAGGACGCATGGCTGCTCACTCGCCACCACTGTGCGGGAGAATATCGCCCTCAGGCGCCCGGGCCGAGCCTGGCGCAGGTGCGCACCGCCGCCGCCCGCGTGGCCCGCATCCACGAGGAGGATCGTGGCGCTGCCGCAGGGCTACCGACACCGTCCTGGGGGCAGGACGTACGGCTACTGTCCGGTGGGCAGGGGCTGGCGCATCGCCATCGCCCGTGCCATTCTGTGGACCTGCGTCATTGTGCTCGACGGGGCCACCGCCGCCAGCGCCGACCGGGTCCGGGCCGAGATCATGCGCGCCACTCGATGCCCTGGTCAGGATCGCGTCCTGGTCATCGCCTCACCGGCCGGCCGCGCGTACGCGCGCCGGCTACATCGCCGTCGTGGACGGCGGACGCATCGCGCCGCCGGCTCCACGACGACCTGGCGATTGAGCACTACCGGGCCCTGCTGCGCCAGGCCCGCGAGCTCAGGGCGCCGCAGAGGCGGGCAGCCACGACACCGTGATGACTGGGACGGACGGCCCCGCACTCGCCGACGGCGCGGCTGTGCAGACCGGATGGCGGGTGTCGGCTGACGGCGGCGTTCTTGCACCGGCATCCTCCCGCACCGATGACCGGGGCGGGAGGACCGAGGACCGCGCTTTCGTGCCCTCCGCTTCCGGCGGGCCTTTGCCGGCCGGATCCCTACTGTCCCGCTTCCGCCGGCTCGCGATGACTCCTCCTGGGACGCGAGGTGCATGCGCGCTGGCAGGAGTCTAGCAGCGTCCTGGTGGAGCTGGCGCTGCTGGTGTTGCTGCCCGCCTCGGTGGCTCTGGCGGCAGTGCGATGCGCTGGCCTTCGGCGGCTGGCTCCTCGTGCTGGTCGTTCCTCAGGTCAATGTGCTGGCTGTCTGCACGACTTCAGGGACGGCGCATGGGCATGTCGAGGCGCTGGGCTTCATGCGGCGTCCACCGCGCGGTGGGCGACCCGGATCTGCCGCGCCTGCCCCTGCGCTGGTTCACCGCCGACTCCGCCTGCAGCTGCGGGCCGGGAGCGGAATGAGTTGCCCTGGGGTCCGCCGCCCACTTCGTGTACCTGCTCACCTCCACGACCGCTGCGTACCTGGTCGTCGGGTTCCAGTTCCTGGGCCTGGGACTGGCGCCTGGGACTCCTGCAGACGCTGGCCGTGCCTACTCGCCGGACTCGTGCGCCTCCTCGCGCCGTCTCTGCTGGACCAGCCGGAGTCCATCTCAGCGAGCCCGCTGGGCCTGAGCTCGCCGCCCACATCGTCGAGATCCGCCCGCTGCCAGGGGACCCTGCGATCCTGCCGGGCCGCCTCCCGGCTACAGCCACGCTCACCGCCGCCCTTCGACGACGGGGCCCACGCCTCCAGGCGCGCCCTGTAGTGAATCAGCCGGCAACCTCGTCGCGCGCGCTGGGCGATCCTTGTCGTCGCCAGCGATCGTCCTGGCCTCACTCGCAACTGGCCGCCTCCGGCTCCATGGAGCCTGGCTGGCCATCGCCATCATCAGCGCCATGCCTGCGCTTCACCACCATGTCTCGACGGCATCGGAGCAGCCGTCATGTGGGCGTGGAGGCGGCGCCGGATTGATCAGAACCACCTGGACGCCGTCATGGACGCTGAGCTCGCTGGCCGAGCCGCAGGAGCCCAGCGCGCTGCCCGGGCCGACCGTCGAGGCTCGACGACGTCGTCGTGACTGCTTCCGACGCTCCCGTCACTGCCGGGGGTGTCGTGAGCGATAACCCGCTCTCGCACCATGCGCGCCATCGTGGGCGCTCCGGCGGCGGCGGCAAGGACGACCATCGCGCCTCACTCGCCCGCTTCTGGGACGCGTGGGCTCCAGGGCGCGTGCAGTCGGCGGTGCTGACGTGCGCGACATGCCGACCTCCCAGCTCATGGCGGAGACGAAGCTCTCCACATGGTCTTCGGACGTCTACCTCTTCGACGACACCCACGCTGCAACATCCGCATCAGCAGCGCGGCCGACGACGCCCATGGTACGCTGCGGGCCGCGCTCGCCGGCGTCACCGGATCGTCGCCGTCTGCGGCTGGGGCACCCGCGTGGGAGGGTGGGGCAGGCCCCTGTCTGAGTGGGGAGCGCCAGCGCGCGCATCGCGCCGCGCCCTGCTCAAGCAGAAACACCGATCCGTGCTGCTCGATGGGGCCACCAGTGCCCTGGATGCGGAGAACGAGGCCAATATCGTTGCCGCGATGCAGGAGCTGCGGCGCACCTCGACACTCATCGTCATTTGCCCACAAGCTCGAGACGATCCGCGGCGGCCGACCAGGTCATCGTCCTGTGACGCCGGGCGCATTGCCAGCAGGACATCACCATGAGCTCGTGTCCGTCGAAGGGCCGCTACCCGCAACCTTCTGGGGCAGCACGCGGGCCTGGATGAGTCACTCGTGTCGAGCAGGACTGAAGTCGCCCCAGGAATCACGCGATCCTTGAGCGGACCAGGTTCGTGCGGCTCCTGCCAATAAGTGGGGAACGGGTCCGGATGTCAGACCGACTTATCAGTTATCGGCGGATTCAGCGTCGGGGACCATGGCGTCGATCCGTTCGGCGATCGCATCGCGCCGGCCTCGGTCGCTGCGAAGATCCCTCCTGCAGGGCTGACGATGGTGGAACGTTTGCCGGCCTCTATTCGAAGAAGCAGCGATGACTGGCAACAGCGGCGCTGACCGCACCGATCTGTGCGAGGGTTCCTCTGGATCACCACTGTCACCAGGGTGCGGCCCGAAGCCAATCAGGTGCCGATCAGGCCCACGGAACGCTGCGTCATCATGGACTACCCCAGGCGCACGGTCGAAGTTACTGACCCAGTGATCGGCAGGTGGAGTGCTCCTTCCCGCTGGCATTGAGGCTGTCAGAAAGAGACCTGAGAGGAAATGGGGTTGTAGGTTACTGCGGATGTAGGGTGCGCTCTATCAAACGCAATGTTTTGGAGAATTGTGGTATGGCCGAAATGATGGCTTGGAAGGTGTGTGCTACGCGCGGGAGAAAATCTCTCATATTGGATAGTTAATTCCGTGTTCTCTGTTGTGGCGTCAGCGCATGTTGTTCTCTCTTGCATTCTCCATTGTTCATTTTACGGGAGGGATAAGGAGGTTCGTGTACCTCTTCCGCTACGCGCGCACGTCGATCCTCCGCCGGGTCTCACCATCTCCTCGGCTGTGCTCCGGTAGCTCAGGCACTGGTCATCATTCGTGGTCGTCAGGATGTATGTGCATCTCCTCACTTCTGGGACATATGGTGTCCGCGGCCGAGGCACTTGCTCGGGCGGGGAGCCGGGCGGGCGCTATGTGGCGGTCCTGGGCGGCGATGCCGCGGAGGGGAAGAAGTCTGTGGGTCGCTGGTGTCCATGGGTGCGTAATCCCGCACCGGCGCACGAAGAAACCGCGAGTTCCAACGATCCCACGGGGAACATTGACAGCAGGCTCTGTTCATATCAGCACCCTTGGACACCGGGCGCGCAGGGAACGAGTCCGGGAATATGAGTGGCGTGGCGCCTCGCCGCAGGTCCGCCCCTCTGCCCGCTGCCGCGGGCCCGGTCAGTGGGCCCTTCAGGATCACGGATGCGGCCCCGCCCCTGCTGCAGGGTCCCGGAGGTCATGGTTCGACGCCGGCTCTGCAGCAGAGTCTCGCCTCGAGGTCGGGTCTACTCCACGAGGTCGGGATCTGCACTGGCCACGGGTTGTGCGTACTGCTGCACGAGGCCCCACCTACCCGCAGTGCAGCTCGTCAGTGGCACCCCACCACTGGGCATTACGGTGCATCCAGACTGACGCCGGCAGCCACCACGGTCACCGGGGCACCCTCTCCGACAGGCCCGAAACGGCAGCTCTCTCCTGGCAGACCCACGCAGCGTCTGAGAAGTCATGCAGCATCAGGAAACTCTCAGAGACATGAGGACAACTACGTGGTCGTCGCCAGGATGCAGGTGGGCGTGTGTGCCTCGTGGGCGGGGTATCGTGGACCTTATGTCCCGCAGCACCATGGCTGCCGTGATCGCTATCATGCAGGCATGGTCAGAATTGCGCCGTCGGACTGCTGCCTGGGCCTGAAAGCTGACCTCGCAGGACACCTCTCCGTCCCAGAGCCGATTCCTGGTCAGCTCGACTCCGCGGGTGGTGCGCAACGCAGGCTGGAGGGCTTCTCCACAGTCACGCACGACGATCCCGCTTCCCGCCCCGCTAGAGGATTCCGATCACGCATGACCCGCCTCCACGTGAGGAGGCTGAGGAGGCTGCGGACGAGGGCGTTCCTGAGTCGGAACTGCTCGACGCTGGTGATCGTGGGCAGGCCGGCGGTATATCGTTCAGGACTTGGCGCCGGCGAGGCACATCGGTGGGACGCGAGGCCCTGCCCGCGGGCCTCGGCCAGCAGCAGCCTGACGGCCGCCTCGCTGCCCTCCGGCGGCCCCTGACGGCGGCGATTTGACGCTGGTAGGGAGGAGCGTCTCAGTGTGGTGCGCACAGGAGTCCAGCTCGGCAGCGCAACCGGATCACCTCGGCGACGAGGCGCGAGCTCGGTGAGCATCCAGCTTGACCGTCGCTCCCACCAGCTCCTCCTCTCGCCTGCGGAGTTGACGATGAGGATCGCGTCCATCCGTAGCGGGCTGGGCGCCACTTGTTCTCGGCGACGTACCGGTCGGTGGCGCATCGGCTCCTCACCCCCGGTCAGGGTGCGGGAAAAAGGACTCCCACGAGCGCTGGGTCAGCGCCGCCATGCCAGCCAGCTCGGTCAGGTTCGTTGCGGCATCGCAGGCCCACCTCGATGGTTTTCCCAGGCGCAGGGGAGGTCGACGTCCCAACGGATCTCGGTGAAGTCCTCGATCGCCGGTGTGGATGGGTCCCGATGTGGCTCTCAGCTGCTCCCAGATGTGGGCCTCGGGGCGCCGGCGGTGGAGCTGCTGGGAACATCATGGGTTGTCCGCGTAGCCCGTGTCCGCCCCGCCCAGAAGGGCGGGAGCGGCTCTGCGGGTGGGCGCTGCGGGTGAGCAGGGCCTTGAGGATCGGCGGGACCTGCGGTCCTCGACACGACGTGGACGTGGGTGCCGGGGTGAGCATCTGCTGGCGTCGGTGCGGTCAGGCGTGTAGCGCTCAGCGTTGGTCACCTTCTGCGCAGGTCGGCGAGGGGTGGGTCCCAGCCGAGGCCAGGTCACGCGCAGCAGGTCAGTGACAGGAAGAACGGGTCGAGCGAAGGCGATGTCCTCCATGCACTCGGCCACGGTCTTGCGCGCCCCGGAGACCAGCTCGATGGTGTTGAGCATCATCTCGCCGTGCACGTACGGGTCCGGGCCCTTCTGGAGACTCTCCTCGGCACACTGGCGCAGGTCGAGGCTGTCGCGGTCGATGAGGGGCCAGCTCCTCCACCTCGATGGAGCGGGCCGAGCTGGCGAAGTCAAGGGACTGGGGACGGTGAGCCAGCGGCAGCTGGAGTGTCCGGCGGGCGCAACGCTCAGGCTCGTCGTGTCGGTCGTGTCCTGCATGTCCTGGTCCCTCAGGTTCCTCAGGGCTCTCGAGTGCTGACAGGGGCCTCTCGTCGCTGGGAAGGGGGTATAGGTATTACGTCGGTGGAGTGAGCCAGTGGGCGCCAGTGATCAGTTCGACGACGAGACAGCGCCCTTCGCCTTGTCTCCCACCCGGGTCCAGGATCAGGTCTCCGACTCCTGACCGCTCAGCCTCAGCAGAGGCGCGCCAGGGCGTCGGGGAGACGTCGACTCCGCGCCCGAGGATCTCAGGCGCCCGACCACCGAGCTCGCGGCTACGGGGGCGCAGGGCTTGAGCCGTAGCGGTGGGACCTCGGTGAGTCGGAAGGAGCGCACGAAGGGGCGGTCGCACTCGTCGGGGAGGCGCTCTCCCGTGAGGTAGCCGATCCGGGGCCCACTGGCCTGGCGTCGGGGTCTCGCACTGGGTGGGCGACGGGCGGCGCGCACGGCAGCGCCGTCAGGAACGTGGATGAGGCTGCCCAGGTCGTCAGGCGAGGCCGATCAGGGTTGACCTGGACCGGTGGCTGCGAGGGGTCGGTGGTGCTGGGGTCGACCAGCGTGCAGGCGCTCGCACCATCGGTTCCCTGAGCGCAGGAGCATCGCGGAGCGCCAGGCCTCGGTGCCAGGGCCCACGCAGATGGCCGCCTCGACGACGTCGCCGTCCACGCTCACCCGCTGGGTGTGGGCGTCCGACGGCGGCGCGGCATGATCGATGCCGGGGGCGACCTTGACGCCGAGGGCGGGCACGGCCTCGCGCAGCGCAGGCACCTGCGACAGAGCCGGAGACCACTGCTCCGGGTCGGTGATGCGATGCGATCCCGCGGCGCGGCGGGATCGGCGAGGGACGGCGTCACACCCGCTCGACCAGGTCGATCTCCAGGGCGTCGGCGCACTCGACGCTCGCGTGGGGAAGGGCATGAGGTTGATGGTGGCCAGGGGCGGCTGCGGCCTCATCTCGGTCGACGGCGAGCACCGGCAGATCAGGCCAGCCAGGACGACGACGTCGCCCCGATCCCACAGCGGTCCGCGACCTTCGTCACGCGGCCGCGTAACGGGCCGCATGGTGAGCCGAGACCGTCAGCCGAGTGGCCTGCTCAGGGCCGTCGGCGGTGAAAAGCATCTGCTGGGCGAGGGGCCGAACTTCGCTGCGGCCCGCTCGCGCAGGCCTGCTGCGTCAGCGCAGCCGCCACCGGTCGGGGTGGCCCTCCTCGCGGGGAGCGTCCAGGGACAGGGCTTCGGAGGGGTCGTAGGGGCAGGGAGGACAGAAGCTCCCAGCCCTCAGGGGTCAACAGGGCGTGACGTGGTTCTCAGCCATCACCCCGATCATTCCATGCAGGACCTGCTTGTGGGCGTGATGTTCACTGGGTGGAGCAGGAAGGGTGTCGACGCGGAAGGGCCGGGGAGGGGCCTGTAGGGACCCTAGGGGACCCTGCCCGGCAGAGCGCTGAGTAGGGTTGTGGACCGAGGCGCCGCACACCGGCGGGGCTGAAAAGGCGCAGGAGGGAAGGCGGGTGGGCGACTGATGACTGAGGAGGGCCCCGAGCTCGGTGCCGGTCTGAGGTGCCGACGCCGCCGTGGGCGCGGAGGACGACGGCGTGAGCACAGTCCAGGGTCTGACGCTGCGGGACGCCTCCGGGCGCTCCTTGGGCCACTGGCGCGGATCTCTCTGGCGTGCATGGGGACCGTGGCCCTCCTGGCGGCCAGGGCCAGCATCTGGGCGTGGACCGTCGGTGCCGGGCATATCGAGACCGCCGGTGAAGGTCCGGCGACGGCGAGGCGGCCAGGGCTCCGGTGGCGAGTCGTCCTGGGGGCGGCCGTTCACGCGCGGACAACCCTCGCCTGGCTGGCCCACCGCCTCGACGCCGCCGCGACCTCTACCCCAGCGGCCGCGTCGAGGCGATCCTGGTCTCCGGGGACACCGGCGCGCCGGCCGACGAGCCCACTGTCATGCGCAGCTATCTCGCCTCCGGGGATCGCAGGCAGGCGATCGCCGTGGACTACGCGAGGCTTCCGGCACACTACTGTGCCTGCGGGCGCGCAGGATCTTCGGGATCAGGCAGGGCTGCTCGTGACCCAGGACTTCACGAGCCGCGCCGTCGCCATCTGACCGCTCGGTCGGCGTCGACGCCGACAGCGTCGGCGACTCCACGGGCACAGTGACCGCATCAGGTGGACAGTCGGCTGGTGCGCAGAGCGAGCAGCGGCGGCGATCGAGGCGGTGCTCGATGTCGTCTCCGGCGAGACCGACCCTGGGCCGCCAGGGGAGACAAGTGTCGCAGGGCCGTCGTCTGGACCGGGAGCACCGGCGCTGGCGAGGCTGCCGCCCACGGCGAAACCGCCGCCACGCTTTCAGCACTCGCGTTGACTGGTGCGCTATGCCGTCGTGATTCTCCGTCAGGCGGGTGCTCGCCCGGTCCTGGGACGCAGGGCGGGCACCTTCTGCGACACTCACCTCCCGTCGATTTGCCGGATCGGCACGACGGCGATCTGGAACGTCACGGGAGGGCGAACAAGCCGTTCTACTGCACGTTTCAAAGAGGAGGTCTCAATATCGGTCTCATCAAGCGCTCGAGACCGATCGTCGTCCAGACCGCTGGGCGAGACAGACCACCCGCGTCAGGCTCGTGGTATCGACACCGCCAGAGGCAGGAGGGGCACAAGGTCGTGGCCGTGGGTCCGGGTCAGCGTCGGTAGACTCCGGCAACCGCGTGCCGTCAACGTCGCCGGTGACGTCGTCTCACTCAAGTGCAGGGCACCGGGGTCAGCTACGCCAGTAGGGACTACCTCATCTGTCGGCGCGACGTCTGGCAGTCGTCGCCATTGACCCGTTAGGTCGTGTGCGCCGTCCGCGCCCGGCACGTTGAAGGGGAGAGCTGCGAGGGTGCTCTCCCCTTCAACGATAGCCTGATGCTGCTATGAGGGCACCATGTCTGGACGGTGTGTCGCAGGTTGGAACGTCGTGCTGTCGATTCCGAAACAGGGCGGAGCGTTACAGGCCAGCTCGTCGGCGAAGCGTGACGTGCCTGCCGCTCGTAGTAAGCGCGCGCTCCTCCTCGCTCGTACCTCCCCAGACGCCTATGGGCGCTCGCAGGTGCTCAGGGCATGGTCCGGCACTCCTCAGGACCAGGCAGTCCCATAGCCGTGACTCGTTCGTCCCGCTCGTCGACGGGAACCACTCTCTCTCGCTGAGGTACGGAAGAAAACCGAGGGTCATGCCAGGCAGGCAGTACTGCCACTCCCAGAGGTGGGAAATCGGGCCGGGCAGGGCGCGATGAGTCGTCATTGCCTCCCTCCCCTCTCTTGATATGGCGGTCGGGCGCACCAGACGATGCGCTATATCAACGATAAGATCGCGCAGTTGCATTAATCGGAGGAAAGAAACATTCTATCTCACTGAAATTTTCTCCAGTTTGCACCGGGTATCTGCGTTCTGGCTGTGTGAAAACGTGCGCCAGAATGTGGCGCTCGAATATAGAAACGTTTTGTGAATGATATGTCTGAGGCATCTTTCGAACATTCCACATTGTCGCTGCTTTGCACGGGGTGCAGTCGCCTCGGCGTGGTAGTCTGCCGTCGAGGCGGCTGCCGTGCCGGAGCGTCGGGCGAGAGCCGCCGCTCGGGCTCGGTGCAGGCGGGGCGGTGCCCGGTGGTGGGCGGGACGGAAGGCGGTGCACGACGGATATGCACAGGGTGGTGGGTCGACCTGCAGTATTGTGAGCGGCTCGATCACCAGCCCTGACGTCTTTGCCCGGTCTCACCCGACGACGTGCTCCTGCTCCCAGGCGTACGACGTCATCCCTCCGAGGTCGATACGGCCGTCTGGGCAGACTCAGGTCTGGCCACCTGCTCTCGACGCGATGGACTCGTCACCGAGTCGGACATGGCTGTCGCCAGCAGCTCGTCAAGTATCGGCATCCTCCACCACAACCTGTCCATCGAGGATCAGGCTCAGCGGGTGCGACATGTCCAGCGCTCAGGTCAGCATGGTCACTGACGGTACCGTCGGACCGGACGCCACCATCGCCCAGCTCGGCAGGCTCTGCCGCACTACAGGTCTCCAGCCTGCCGGTCGTCGACGCAGGGAGGCGGCTGCGGGATATCCGTGCGACCGCGCTATCCCGGGCCGCTGGGCGAGCTGCTTCATGCGCGGGTGCGCGGCGCCTCGTTGATCGCCCTCATCCCACCGGCGCGACCGGCATCTCCAGGGAGGACTAAAGCGCTACCCTGGCCCGGCACCATCGAAGCTGCCCCTGGTCGACGCCGAGGGACGCCTCGGTCTCATCACCGTCAGGACTTCGTCGAGACGAGCAGTACCCCCACGCCACAAGGATGCCGAGGGGCGCCTCGTAGTGGGGCCGCCGTGCTGACTGGGGAGACCGTGGGAGCGCGCCGGGGCTCTGGCCGAGGCCGGCGTGGACGTCCTCATCGTCGACACCGCAGCGGCGGTGCCAAGCTGGCGCTGGAGATGATCTCCCGTCTCAAGTCCGATTCCGCCTTCAGCAGCGGCATCAGTCATCGGCACGGCAACGTTGCCACCGTGAGGGTGCCAGGCGCTCATCGATGCCGGGTCGGCGCCGTCAAGGTCGGGGTGGGGCCGAGCTCATCTGCACGACGCGTGTCGTCGCCGGCGATGTTTGAGTGACGGCGACATCGCAGACCGCCGGGCCTGCAAGCCCGCGGGGTCCCCTCATCGCCGACGGCGCACTGCAGTACTCCGGTGACATCGCCCATGAGCCCTCGTGGCCGCGCGCGGAGACAGTCATGCTCAGCTCCTGCTGCGGCGGGCTGCACAGTCTCGGTGACCTCGTCTTCGTCGGCAAGCATGAGGCGCTACCGCGGCCGGGGTCGCTGGGCGCCGCGAGCTCGCGTGGACGCACCTCTACTCAGGACCGCTACTTCCAGGCCGACGTCTCCTCCGACTCCAAGATCGTCCCCGAGGGGCATCGAGGTCAGGTCCCCTACTCGGGCGCTGGGCGACGTCGTCTACCAGCTCATGGGCGGGCTGCACCAGTCAATGTTCTACGTGGGTGCGCGCATCCCTGACTCAAGGCGTGGGCGAGTTCGTGCGGATCACGAGCGCCGGCCTCCAGGGTCGCCCACGACGTCAAGATGACCGTCAGGGCCCCAACTACACCAGGGCGAGACAGGGTCTGCGAGACGCCAGCACGGCCCCGCCGACCAGACAGACTCAGCTGCACTGCCGCGCGAGGGCCGGCCGGGTGATCCGGCCCGGCTCATCTCTGGAAAGTGCCCTCGCTGGTTGTGCGGCAGGCGAGCTCGAGAGGACTCAGCGCATGGGGGAGTCCGGCAGGGGCCAGGCGGTCTGGGCCGGCGTCCGCGAGGCAGCGCGCCAGCCACTCATTGAAGGACTCCACTTGAGCGCGGTGGGCTCCAGGCCTGGAAGGCCACGAGTTCATCAGGGCCGAGTTCGGAGGATCTGCGGGTAGACCGGGCCAGGGGCCTCAGGCATCAGTGTGGCGCACGTCCACCTCCGCGGTGTGCAGGGCCTCATCGACGCGCACACCGTAGACCTCGCAGAGGTCGCCCGAGGCAACGCTTGCCGCGGCTGAGCGATCCACGGCGGTCCGGGGACCAGCGGGGTCGGCGATGGGCCCCAGCTCGCGGCCGAGGCGCGACGCATCGTCAGGCAGCCCGTGGCGAGCGAGCTCGGCCTCCATGAAAGTCAGGTCGTAGGAGGCGTTGAGGACGACGACCAAAGTTGCCGGCTGTCATTGCCGCCAGCAGGTGCTCACTGACCTCTGCCAGCACCTCGGTCGCAGCCGTCCCTCGGCGCCGAGGCCCGCTCGGTGGTCACGCCGCTCGGACTGCGGAGGCGGCCTCCGGGATCTCCACGCCGGGATCGGCGAGCCACGTCGTCACCGACTGCGGCCGGACGCCATCGGCCTGAGTGCTGCCCGCCGGACGAGCGCCGCCGTGACCAGGCGGTCGCGGAGGGTCCCTCCGGTGGTCTCAGTGTCGAAAGCCGAGCAGGGGCCCCGTGGCCGGCGCAGGCAGCAGGGGCGGCGGCGTCGGATACGGAGGAGGGTGCAGGGGTTGCTCATGGGGCCAGCATGCCACCGGGTACGACACTAATGCGCCAGTGGCGGTGCCTCGGTCTTGTCTCCCCGCTTCTGGGTCGTCGACTGGGCGGAGGTGGGACCGACTTCGTGGTGCCTTGGCGGCGCAGTCGGCCGCGTGAGCCGGCGTCGCGTTCGTACCTTATCGCCTCGCGTTCGGGGGTTCAGGGTACGAACTCGCAGTACCTACGAACGCGAGGGCGGGGCTGGGCTGGTTCAGAAGTCATGAGACGACACAGGGCCCCACACGCCTGGGTGTCCCGCCCCTCCTCCAGCAGCCGGCACCCGCGTGCGTCTGGCTGTCCCGCCGGTCGCTCCGGTGGATACCGGGCCGGCCCCACTAGGATCGAGGCCATGAGCACAGAGGTCCGAGATCGGACGCTCCAAGCGTGCCCTGCGCGCCTACTCCTTCGACGACATCACCTGGTGCCGGCGCGTCGCACTCAGGACACCTCCGAGTGCGCGTGGGCTGACAGATTGACGCCTACCACGTGGACCTGCCGGTCATGGCCTCCCCATGGACTCGGTGATGAGCCCCAGGACCGCCATCATGGTGCGGGACGTCTGGGCGGAATCAGCGTGCTGGACCTGGAGGGGCTGTGGACCCGCTACGAGGACCCTACCGGGGCCCTCGAGGCGCATCCGCCAGGCCGATCCGTCCCGGGCCGCAGCGTCCTGCGGAGGTCTACCGTGCTCCGGTCAGGCCCAGGCTCATCACTGAGCGGCTCACCCAGATCCGTGCCTCCGGCGTCGTCGTCGCCGGCGGCTCAGCCCCGCCGAGACGCAGCGCCACTGGCGCACCGTGGTCGAGCGGGCGTGGACCTCATGGTCATCACGGCTCCTTCATGTCGGCACAGGCACGTGTCGGGATCGTCGAGGCCCCTCAACCTCCAGCGCTTCGTCTACGAGGCTCGACGTGCCCGTGGTTGTCGGCGGGGTGACCACCTCACCGCCGCCCTCCACCTCATGCGCACCAGCGCGGCACGGGAGTCCTCGTGGGGCAGGGGGCGGCGCCTCCTCCTCAGTGCGCCAGGTCCTGGGGCTGCACATGCCCTGCCACCCAGCCGTGGCCGACGTCGCCAGGGCCCGGCGGCTACCTCGACAGGTCCGGGGCCGCTACGTCACGTTATCGCCGACGGCTCGGTGGGCAACTCCGGCGACGTCGTCAAGGCCATCGCCTGCAGCGCGGACGCCATCATGCTGAGGCCGCCCTGGCCCGGGCCGAGAGCTCCCGGCGGCAGCGGCTACCGCGGGGCGCTGAGGCCCGCCGCGAGCGCCTGCCGCGGAGGCTTCCGCAGCCACGTGGGCACGGTCGGCATTTTCATGGCCGGGATCTCAGCGGCCTCCGACCGCCGACGGCACGCTCCAGCCTCATGGGCGCCCTGCGTCGCACCTGGCCACCACCGGTTATGCGGACTCAAGGGGCTCCAGCGGGTCGAGAGTCGTCCCTGGCGCCCTCACCGGTTCTTGAGGGTGTCTCACGACAAACCGTGGTTTTGAGGGTGGAACAGTGCAACTGGAGCCGTGATCTCAGTGGTCTCAGTCAGGGACGACGGCCATCGCCTGCTCCAGACCGAATGCGAGGGCACGATCGGTTCCCACCGTTGAGACCCATGTCTAAGGGCTTCCCATGGCCGGGTCACCGCCACCATCGCTCCCGGGTCGGTCTGCACGCCCGTCCGGCCGCTACGCTTCGTCAGGCCGTCGCCGGAAAGGGTGTCGGTCACCATCGCGAAGGAGGGCGGCGCTGCGGTTGACGCCTCCTCCATCCTCAGTGTGATGACCCTGGGTGCCGGCTTCGGAGACGTTGTCACCTGGCCTCCGACGCCGACGGCGCCGAGGCGGCTCAGGCCCTCAAGGCCCTCCTGGAGACCGACCTGGACATACGAGACGGGTCCAGCCGACAGGCGGCGCGCTCCACTGTGGGGCGCGCCCGTGTTCCTCGCGGACAACGACGTCACCGGTGCACCACCCGGCCGCCAGCTCTGCCGCGAAGCCTCGCCCCGAGCCCGTGGGGCCCTTCCCGGGCTGAGCGGCCTCGTCCTCAGCCCTGTCCCGCCGGAGCAGTGGGACATGCCACTCGACGCCGGTCAGGAGGATACGGTGTCCACGTCTCCCTCCAGCGACGCCGATGCCGTGTTCACGGAGGATCAGGGATGACGACAGTCCTCATCAGCGTAGCGGTCGTGGCGTCGTAGAGCTCCGCGCCGGGGAGTCGTCAGGGCGCACGCCTCCTCGCTGATGTTGGCGGGCAGAAGATGCAGCTGAGGGTGAGGTGCTGCCGCTCTCACGGGCGCTCGGTGTCCTGCTGGTGGAAGACACGTACCCCGGTCGCCCTGGCCCGCCCTTGATCTCGCGTGTCACGCAGTTGTTGCAGCAGGCGAAATCCTGCTCCGCGACGACGTGGGCCCTCCGCAGCGCCTCGAAGGCGCGGTCTAGCCTGGTGGCGGGCGTCCCGAATCCCGCCTGCTGGGCGCGGCGCGCATCGATGAGTACTGGGCGTCGCGGCGCTGTTCGTCGGACAGGGTGCGTCGCCCTCGTCCTCCACCGCGCAGGCGATCTCGAAGGCGTGGTCGTTGAGACAGTCGTTCCCACGCACGAGCTGCATCCAGATGAGGTCGCGGATGTACTCCTCGAGCTCGGGGTCAACCACGCCCCCGAGCATCTCATCGGGGATTCTCAGCCCGTCGGGCTGGGCGTTCAGATCGAGCATGGTCGAGACCCTAGCAACCACCACCGACGACAAGGGGCCTGGCGGCACTGCCCGGCCCTGGATGCGGGCGTGACGACGGCGCCGTCGATCGGATGGGATGTGATGGGCGGGAGGCCCTCACTGGTGCGGGCCCAGTGCGGCCACGCCAGTCTCAGTCCTGCTCGCCCCCGGAGGGGTTCGGCTTGATCCACCACCACAGGCCCATGCCCGCGGCGATGGCCAGCAGGCCCAGGCCCGACCACAGGTTGGCGTTGATGCCACCGGTCTTGTCCATCTCCTCAGCACTGTTGAACGGGACCGAGCACACCCGGGTGAGGGCCGATGAGCCCCAGAGCACCGGTGATGACCGCCCGGATGTCCGTGGTGAACGATTGCTCATGGGTGTTCTCCTTCGTGTGTCCGGGGCGGACTAGTGGAAGATGCTGTTGAGAGCGATGGCCGGGGCTCCCGGCGATGATCCCAGCGGGATCGGACGGCGGAACCAGGACAGCTCGTGCAGGTGCAGGTCGGTGCGCTCGCTCTTGCGGGGTCAGGGCGTAGAGCGAAGCCGCGTGAGCTCAGGTCGAGCTTCGGCTCGTGACCAGGAGACCAGCACCGTGATTGGCGACGTCGACGGTGAAGGCCACGCCCGCCGCCAGGAAGGCACCGCCCTGTCTAGCATGACCAGGTGCTGGTCCAGATGAGGATGTTGACCCCAGGGCGCCCAGGGTTCCACGCTGATGAGGCCGATCCAACCGGCGTGCGGGGTGGCCCGCTTCCAGAACATCCCGATGATGAGGTCGCGAACAGCGGCGCGTTGAACATCGAAACAGCGTCTGGAGGTAGTCCATGAGGTTGGGTAAACTTGACGCGATGATCGCGGTGAGGATCGCGACCACGGAGGCCGTCAGGGTCGAGAAACTTGCCGACCATGAGGTGGTGGGCGTCGTCGGCGTCCTTCTTGAGGTGAGTGCTGGTAGATGTCCGCCCCTACACGGTGTTGAAGAGCGGAGATGTTCGCCGCCATGCCCGCCATGAAGGAGGCCAGCAGACCCGTGATCGCCAGCCCCAGCAGACCGTTGGGCAGCAGGTCGCGCATGGGGTAGAGGACCGCGTCGTTGAACTGGTACCCAGCCCCAGAATCTGCCTTGAGGCTGTTGGGATCTCCGAGACCATGACACCGGCGACCATGCCCGGGACGATGACGAGGAAGGGGCACGATATCTTGACGAAGGTGCCGATGATCGGGGTCGACTGGGCCGAGGAGATCGAGTCGAGGCCATGGCACTGCACCTCGACGAAGTTCGTCGTCCAGTAGCCGAAGGACAGCACGAAGCCCAGACCGAAGACCAGGCCGATCACCGACATCACATTGGGTCGAAGCCGGAGATCGAGTTGCCGGGCCAGGGTGCAGCTGCTGAGCCGCGACCTTAGCGGCCTCGGTGGCGTCGTTGGGAGTGAGCGGCCGTGGCGGCTTCGGTGATCTTGCGGTCAGGCCGTGCCAGCCGCCACGCGGTGCAGGCCGATGATGGGTCCGGGGCAGCAGGGCCGCCACGATGACGAGAACTGGAGGACCTCGTTGTAGATCGCTGCGAGAGCCCGCCCATGGTGATGTAGGAGAAGACGATGACGGCGGCACGATGAGCCCCACCCACAGGGGCCAGCCAGCAGCCAGTTCAGCAGTCTTGCCCAGCAGGTACAGGTTGATGCCCGGCGATGAGCAGCTGGGCCGGGGCGAGCTGAGCGCGTTGACCAGGTGCGCGGCGGTGCCGTAGCGCTTGAGCATGAACTCGGGCACCGAGCGCACCTTGGAGCCGTAGTAGAAGGGCATCGCTTGACCAGACCCAGGAAGATCATGGCCGGGACCGCGCCGATCCAGAAGTAGTGGAAGGTCGGCATGCCGTACTGGGCTCCGTTGGCGGACATTCCCATGATCTCGACGGCGCCGAGGGTTCGCCGAGACGAAAGCGATACCCGTCACCCAGGCAGGCAGGGACCGACCCGAGGTGAGGAAGCCGTCGGACGTGGCCGCCTTGGCGCGGGCGATGAGCCCGACGCCGATGACGAAGGCGAAGTAGATCGCGATGGGGATGTAGTCGTACCAGCGTGCGGCGATGAGCGTGCCGGATGACGCTGACGAGGCTGACAAAGCGTTCAGCGTGGAGGACATCGGTGTACCTCTCAGGGGATATGTTTCAGGTGGCAAGATCATTCTTGCTGTGCGGCAGGCTAGCATGGCGCCGATCACGGCACGGGAGGTTGAACCTGTCCGGGGTGCACCGGGAGGCTGGGTGAGTGCCCTCCATGACGCTGACTGCTGCTGCCGACGGCTCCTCCTGGGCAGCCCGGGACCGGCCGGCTGGGCCTGGTACGTGGATGACGACTGCTGGGCCGCCGGAGGCTGGGAAGCTCGACCAGCAACCGCGGCGAGCTCACCGCCGTCCTGGAGCTCCTGCAGGCCACCGAGGCCGCCGGGCTCGCCGAGCGAGACTCCTCATCGAGTGCGACTCCCAGTACGTCATCAACTCCCCTGACCAAGTGGCGTCACGGCTGGAAGAAGCGCGGCTGGCGCAAGGCCGACAGCAAACCCGTCCTCAACGCCGACCTCGTCAGGACCTCGACGCCGCGCTCGCAGGGTCGCACCGTGCGCTTCGAGTGGGTGCGCGGGACGTCGGCCACCCCATGAACGAGGCCGCCGACTCCCGGGCCCGCGGTGCCGCCACCGCCTTCCAGCAGGGTCGCCCGGTGCCCGCAGGACCGGGCTGGACCCGCGGCGGCCTGGCACCGGGGAACCGGGAGGCGCAGCAGGCGCAGAGTGCGGCGTCGTCGAGCGCACCCGCCGAGCCGCAGACCGACGCCCTGTTCTGAAGGCCGAGGATCGGGGCGCACAGTCCACAGGGTCCCGGTGACCGTCTCTCACAGAAACGGCACAGGTCCGTCAAACACGTGGCACAAGACCTCCGGCGAGGCTTGCTGCCATGACGACGACGAGCCCCGCCCTCCCTGCTGCCCGCCCGACGATCCTGGGCCGCCTGGCCGGCCTGCGCCGTCGGGTTCCCACAGTCGTCCTCTTCGCCGCCGTGTCCTTCACCGGCTGGAGCGTCGACTACGCGCTGGTCCTCATCCTCAACTCGTTGACTGGCTCGGTCCTCTACGCCGTCGTCGGGGCCCGGGTCGTCTCGTGCACCCTGGGCTTCCTGCTCAACCGGCGTCTGTTCGGGGCAGCCCCGGAGACCTTCTGGCGCTCGGCCGGCGGTTACGCGACCGTCCAGGGCGGGGTCGCGGCGACCTCCTACGCCGGCATCTCAGTGCTCACCGGCGCCGGCGCGCCCCTGTGGCTGGCCAAGGTGCTCCGTCGACTCCACGCTCTTCATCGTCAACTACCTGGCCCAGTCCCGCCTCGTCTACCGGGCCCCGGCGCCGCAGCCGGGTCCTAGCCACCGCGGCCTGAGGAGGCGGGCACGCAGGCTCAGGACTGGGCGTCGCGCATGAGGATGACGAGCTGGACCCGGTCGCGCAGGTCCAGTTTGGTCAGGATCCGGGTGACGTTCTTCTTGACCGAGTCCGGTGCCAGGACGAGTCGCTGGGCGATCTCCGCGTTCGTCAGTCCCTGGGCCATCGGGTCAGCCACCTCGCGCTCGCGGGGACTGAGGGATCGTCGAGGGCGCTGGCGTGCCGCGCGCTGACGGGGTGAGGCCACGGGGCTGAGCATGTGCCGGTTGAGCAGCTCGCGGGTGATGCGCGGAGTGAGGATCGCGTCCCCGGAGCTGACCGCCCGCAGCGCCTGGTGGAGCTCGGCCCGTGCGGGTGTCCTTGAGCAGGAATCCTGAGGCACCGGCCGACAGCGCCCCCGAAGGCGAACTCGTCCTGGTCGTAGGTGGTCAGCACCAGGACCCGGATCGAGGGGTAGAGCTGGGAGATGCGGGCGGTGGCATCGATCCCGTTGAGCACCGGCATGCGCACGTCCGCAGAGGACGACGTCGGGAAGCGGCCGGCGCTCCTCAAGCAGGGCGGCGAGCTGGTCGAGGGCGTCCTGGCCGTGGACGGCCTCAGCTGTGACCTGCAGGTCGTCGGCCCGGTTGATGATGAGGACAGGCCCATGCGGGTGGCTCGCTGGTCATCGACGATCATCACCGTGATCGGCCTGAGGCCGCTCGATGAGCTTCCGGCGTCGGCCTGGAGGCGGTGGGGAGGACGCGGGGCCGGAGGTGGACGGGCTCATCGCGGCGTGCCTTCCGGGAAGGGGACGAGGCGCGCACCCAGCCGGATGCGCCCTCATCGGCTGTGGGGCCGGCGGACAGTGTGCCGCCGTGCTCACCGACCGCGGCAGCCAGGTTGGCAAGTCCGTGGCCGGCCGCCGGCGGCGCCTGAGTTGAGCCCGGGGAGCCGTCTGCGCGGCCTGGCTGAGTGCCGCGACCGTCGTCGGACACGGTGATCCGGGTGGCGGCCTGGTCGTGGTCCAGGGAGACGACGACGCGTGGCGCCCTCGGCGTGGCGCATGACGTTGGTCAGGGCCTCCCGGACGACGACATAGACGACCTCCCCGAGGGCCCGACTGCTTGCTGCGTCGAGGGGGCGCTTGCCGGTCTCGGTGAGGGCCGCACTGATGCCGGTGGCTCTCACCGTGGTCAGCAGGTCGGTGAGTCGGTCCCATCCGGGTGCGCCCCCGGGGGACTGCGAGCCGTCTGCGAACTGGCCGGTTGGGGGCTCGGTGGCGTCAACGGCGTCGTCGGGGGAGGGGCCCGGTGCCGTCTGAAGTGAGGCGACGGCGCGTCGGGTGTCGGCCAGACCCTCGCGGGCCAGGGTGTTCATCATGTCGATGGCCTCATCGGTCTGCAGGCTGCCGCCGGCCCCTGCATCCCCTCGGACAGGGGCGATGAGTCGCGGTCAGGGCGTGGCCCACGGAGTCGTGGAGCTCGGCCGCCACCCGGGCCTGGTGGCGGGCGGCGTCACGCTGAGCGACCAGCCGCTGCTCGGCGGACTGCGCCGCCAGCTGGGCGTCCCCGTGCTCCAGGGCCTCCCGGCGTGAACGGGAGATCGAGGCCATGGCGAGCACGAAGACCAGGGCGAGGAAATCAGGGCTCAACGCGCTCACCTGCGGCCACTTGGCCAGTGCCGTGGGGACGAGGGTGCACAGCGCGCAGATGCTGAAGCCGATGAGTCGATCACGGGTGGAGGCGATCACGAGCAGGGCGTAGAGAGCCAGCATGGACAGCAGGTTGAGTCCACCGCGCGGCCCCACAGGTCGACGGCGGCCGAGGCGCAGGCTCGTGGCGGTGACGACGGCCAGGGGCCAGTGGCGTCAGGGCCACCAGCGATCCGGCGAGCAGCAGGGGCGACGATGACCCAACTCCGCAGGGGCAGGTGCGGGTAGGTGTACGAGGCCACGTTGAGCACCATCAGCTGGAAGAGGCCCGCGGCCCCGGCCACCGCCCACAGGGTCAGGGTGCTGGTGCGCCACCACTGAGCCACCCGGTCCAGGAGGGTGCGTGGGACCCGGGAGACGTGTGCCGGGTCGGGCGCCGCGGGAACGTGGCTCATGACTGGCGCCTCACTGCTCGGCGCAGAGCCAAGGCCAGCAGGACCACCCACACCAGGCAGATGACGCCCTCGAATGCTGCGGCGCCCGGTGAGGTCACGTAGCCCGGGCTCAGGGCCGACGTGGTTCGGGTCAGTGAGGCTGCGGGGTTGAGGACGCTCAGCGGCCGTGCCACGAGAAGCATCGCCATCCCCGCGATGGTGCTCAGCAGCACCGTGGTCATCGTGGTGGCGAAGGACCTCATGATCGTACCCAGCCAGGTGACGAAGGTGAGGATGACCCACATTCCCAGCGCGACGACGGCGAAGCGCGGCAGGTAGGCGACCAGGCCCACCAGGCTGAAGCCCGAGGCGAGGCCCGCCACCGCGATGGTCAGGACCAGGACCGCGGTGGTGAGGACCGCGACCTGGAGGCCGTGCAGCAGCTTGCCTGCGACCATGGTGGTCTCCAGGCCGGTGGCGCTCATCCGCTGCCAGTTCCTTCCCTGGTGCTCACTGCTGGCGATCTGTGCGGCGAAGGCACCCAGCGCCAGCGGCATGAACACCATCGAGAGCAGGAGCGTGGACTGGGACCACGTGATCTCCCAGGTGACGCCCTGGGCCTCGAACTGGCTGCGGTAGGTGCGGTACTGCAGGTAGCCGGACAGAGAGCCCAGGGAGCACAGGATGGTGACGGCGACCCAGTACCACCGGTTGGGGGACTTGCGGTTCTCCCAGTACCAGGCGGCTCGCACCGACGGGCGGGACCGGGGGAGCGGGCGGAGCAGACCGGCTCAGGCCGGCCGGCTGCGGCGTCGTGGACGGGCCGGAGGGGCCGGGGAGCGCTGACGGGTGCTGAGCGGGCCGGAGGGGCCGGCCTGCAGCGGGGCGTGCGGGGGCGGTGGTGCTCATCGGTGATTCTCCTGGTGGACGATAACGAGGGTGGGCGGCGACGGTCCACCCGACCGCGACCAGCGCGGCGAGGCCGCCAGGGTCCACGGGTGGGACACGAGCGTCATGTCGCCGTTTTCCCGCATGGACGTGCGGGAGGCGACCGTGTCAATGGGGGTGGCTGCGGGAACGATCCCCCAGGGCAGCAGCCATGAGAACTTCCCGAGGTAGGCGTAGGGCAGGCTCTCGGCGATGAGGCCGCCGATGGCCGCCGCACCCAGGCTGACGCCCTGCTTGTCGAAGCAGGTGGACAGCGTCAGCTGGACCGCGGAGATGGCCAGCGTTGAGCACGCCGCCACCGCGAGGGCGGGAGGCAGTGTGCTCCAGTAGGAGCCGGTGACGGTCAGTCCGATCGGGCCGGCCAGCACGGTGACAAGTGTGAAGAGGGTCATCTCTATGCACAGGACCGTGAGGATCACGACCACCAGCTTGCCTCGGTAGCGGGTCAGGGGGCTTTGCCCCAGCGCCGTCATCAGCTGGCCCATGCGCTCCTCGGTGTCCACGGTGACGATGCGTGAGGCCAGGATCGCGGTGATGAGGGGCATGAGGAAGGCGATGATCTGGATGAACTCGTCCAGGGCAAGCGTGGCGTGGCGTGCGCCAACCGGGCCGCTCGCCCGCTGGGTGATGAGCATGCTGGACCATGCCAGGCACACGGCGGTGGCGCTGGCGGCGATGAGCCAGTAGCGCTTGCGGCGCAGCTTGCCCAGCTCGAGGGCCAGGGTGGTCCACGCCCGGCGGAGCGGGGAGAGGGGATGTGCGCGGCTGTGCCGACGTCGTCGGAGACTGTGTCAGGTGCTGCGTCAGGTGCTGTCGGTGGTGCTGGCTGCGCGACCATGGTGGTCGCCGGGCCCGCTGTGCTCACTGGGGTGCTCATCGGTTCATCTCCTGAGAGGCGAGGGGCGGCTGGGTGGCCAGGACCGGCTCGGTCAGCTCCAGGAAGGCCTGCTCGAGGGTCTTGCGCACGGTCTGGACCCGGTAGACGGTTGTCCCGGAGGAGACGATGCGGGTGATGAGCTCGCCGACGACGTCGTCGGGCATCATGGGGGTGCGCACGGCGCCGTCCCGCACCTCGTGGGCCACCCCGAGGGAGGTCAGGAGCGCGGCGACGGCCGTGGGCGAGGAGACGAGCAGCTCGATGACCCCCTCGTCGCGCAGCCCGGCCAGGGTGCCCTGATAGCGCAGGCGTCCGGCGCAGATGATGCCGACGGTGTCGGCCATCTGCTCGATCTCGGACAGGATGTGGGGAGGAGACGATGATCGTCACGCCCTCCTGGCGGGCCAGGGTGACGATGAGCTGGCGGATCTCGGCCACCCGGCGGGGTCGAGCCCGTTGGTCGGCTCGTCCAGGAGCATGAGGGCCGGGTTCGACAACAGCGCCATGGCCAGTCCCAGGCGCTGCTTCATGCCCATGGAGTAGTGCTTGACCTGCTTGTTCTCCTGCCCGATGAGGTTAACGGTGGCCAGGGCGTGCTGGACGCGGTTGGAGGCCAGCCCCAGGTAGGAGGCCACCATGGCCAGGTTCTCCTTGCCGGTCAGGCTCGGGTAGTAGGAGGGGCCCTCGATGAGGGAGCCGATGGTGCCCGGCGGCAGGGGGTGGCGCTGGCTGACCGGGCGTCCCAGGACACTCATGCTGCCCGACGTCGGGCGGGTCAGTCCCAGCAGGAGCTTCATCGTGGTGGACTTGCCGGCGCCGTTGGGGCCCAGGAAGCCGTAGATGCCGCCGGCGAGCACTGGACAGGTTCAAGCCGTCGACGGCGTTGACGCCGTTGTAGGTGCGGGTCAGCCCCTCAGTGACCACGACGAGGTCCCTCGGCGGGAGAGGGACGGCTGGGGCGGGCACGGCGCCGAACGCAGCTGGGGCGGGCACGGCGCCGAACGCAGCTGGGGCGGGCACGGCGCTGGGGGCTGCCGGGGCCGGAACGAAGGGCGCGGCCGGCTGCTGAGCCGGTGCAGGGGACCGGCACGCCCCCGTTCATGGCTGCGGTCTGGGGGCAGGGGTGTTGTTGATGGAGCGGGAGGCCTTGGTGTGCGGTTGATCGGTGCGGTGACAGGTGCGTTGCTCGCGACTCCATGGAAGCCCCCGGCAGGAGCGCGCGCACCGCCGTCGGCCCGTTTGTCCCCCTGGGGGACGGTCTCCCGTGTCTGCCCGCTTCGGGAAGTGCCGAGGGGGCCCGGGCTGGGGCCGGCGTTGAACGATGGCCTCCGGGCTCGCCCTTGGGTGAGCGCCTCGCGTTCGTAGGGTAGCCCTCGCGTTCGTACCTGAACCCCCGAACGCGAGGCATAAGGTACGAACGCGACGACGGTGTCCGGGCCCGGCAGTGCTGGGCGTCAGACTCGTGTGCGCACCACCGGGAGCGGCTCAGATGAGAGTGAGTGCCTGGCGCGCGATGGCGAGCTCCTCGTTGGTGGGCACCACGAGCACGGTGACCTTCGAGTCCGGGGTGGAGATGACGCGCGGCTCGCCGGAGCGGATCTCGTTGACCCCCTGGTCGATCTTGGCACCCATGAAGCCCAGGCGCTCGCCGAGCTCACGGCGCAGGTCCGCGTCGTTCTCACCGATACCGGCGGTGAAGGTCAGGGCGTCCAGGCCACCCATGACGGCGGTGTAGGCCCCCACGTACTTCACGAGGCGGTGCAGATAGATGTCCATGGCCTCGCGGGCCTCCCTGCTCACCAGCACCATGCGCTTCCACACCTCGCGCATGTCGTTGTCCCCAGCCAGGCCCTTCATGCCCGAGCCGCGGTTGAACAGGTGGTCGATCTCGTCGATGGACATGCCGGCCACCCGCGCCAGGTGGAAGACGGCGGCCGGGTCGATGTCACCGGTGCGCCCACCGCTGACCAGGCCCTCCAGCGGGGTCAGGCCCATGGAGGTGTCCACGGCGTGCCAGCCACGACCGCCGAGGCCGAGCCCCCGTTGCCCAGGTGCAGGACGACCTGCTTGAGGGTCATCGCGCCCCAGGAGCTGCGAGACCGCCCCGGAGACGAACTGGTGGCTGGTGCCGTGAGCCCCGTAGCGGCGGATGGGTAGGTGTCGGCGACCTCGCGGTCCAGGGCGTAGCGGGCGGCCTCTTCGGGCAGGTCCTGGAAGAAGGCGGTGTCGAAGACGGCCACGTGCGGCACGTCGGACAGGGAGGCGGCGCCCCACCTCGATGCCCCTTGAGATGGGCGGGGTTGTGCAGCGGGCCCAGCGGCACGAGCTGCTCGATCCGGGCCACGACCTCATCGTCGATGAGGGCCGGGCCGGAGAAGTAGCGCCCGCCCTGGACGACTCGGTGGCCCACGGCCACGATGTGGGCATCGGCCAGCGAGGGGCCCTGCTCCTCGAACAGGCGCAGCGCCTCGGACAGGCCGAAGCCGTGGTCGGGGACCGGCTCGGTGATCTCGGTGCGCTCCTCGCCGTGCTTGTGGGTGATGGCGCCGGTCTCCTCACCGATGCGCTCCACCAGGCCGGAGGCGAGCGAGGCGCCCGAGTCGGGGTCAACCAGCTGGTACTTGATGGAGGAGGGCCGGAGTTGATAACGAGGGACGGTGCGCTGAGTCACGGGGTGCCTTTCAAGAACGGTCGGGGATGAACGCGGGGACGACTGGATGACTGATGAGGGGCGGGTGAGCCTCAGCGGCGTGGGGCCGGGTCCCGGTCCCACGCCGCCGGAGAGCTCAGCCCTGGGCCTGGACGGCGGTGATGGCGACGGTGTTGATGATGTCCTCCACCAGGGCGCCGCGCGAGAGGTCGTTGACCGGCTTGTTGAGACCCTGGAGGACCGGGCCGATGGCGATGGCGCCCGAGGAGCGCTGGACCGCCTTGTAGCCGATGTTGCCGCTGGACAGGTCCGGGAAGATGAAGACGTTGGCCCGCCCGGCCACGAGCGAGTCCGGGGCCTTCTTGGCGGCCACGGTCGGGTCGATGGCGGCGTCGTACTGGATGGGGCCCTCGACGGCGAGGTCGGGCTCCTTGGCCCGCACCAGCTCGGTGGCCTCACGGACCTTGTCCACGTCCGCGCCCTTGCCGGAGGTCCCGGTGGAGAAGGACAGCATCGCCACGCGCGGCTCGACGCCGAACTGGCGGGCCGTGGCGGCCGAGGAAATGGCGATGTCGGCCAGCTCGGCGGCGTTGGGCTCCGGGGTTGACAGCGCAGTCGCCGTAGACGAGCACCCGGTCCTGCAGGAGCATGAGGAAGACCGAGGAGACGATGGAGGTCCCCGGCTTGGTCTTGATGATCTGGAAGGAGGGGACGATCGTGTGGGCGGTGGTGTGGGCGGCGCCCGAGACCATGCCGTCGGCGTCTCCCATGTGGACCATCATCGTGCCGAAGTAGGGCACGTCCTGGACCTTCTCACGGGCCTGCTCCAGGGTGACGCCCTTCTTGGCGCGCAGACGGGCGAACTCCTCGGCGTACTTCTCCAGCAGCTCGGGGTCGTCGGTGGCGACAACCCGGGCGGCGGCGATGTCCAGGCAGAGCTCGGTGGCGCGGGCCCGCACCGTGGTCTCGTCGCCCAGCAGCACCAGGTCGGCGATGCCGCGGCGCAGGATGGCGTCGGCGGCCCGCAGAACCCGGTCGTCGTCGGGCTCGGGCAGGACGATCGTCTTGCGGTTGGCGCGTGAGCGCTCCACCAGCTCGGCCTGGAACATGATGGGGGTGACGACTTCGGAGGGCTCGACCTCCAGGGCCGACAGGAGGGCCTCGACGTCGGCCTCCTGCTCGAAGGTGGTCACGGCGACGTCGATCTTGCGCTCGGAGCCGTGGGCGAGCAGGCCCTGCAGGGAGCCGGCCGCGGAGGCGGCGGTGAAGGTGTCCAGCGGGGAGGTGATGACCGGGATGTTGACGTCCAGCCCCTCCAGGAGGCGCAGCGCGTGGGGCGCCACCTCGAAGCCGCCGTTGAGGATGAGACCCGACAGGATCAGGGAAGCCTGGGAGGCCTGGGCCGCCATGAGGGAGATGAGCATGGCGGAGCGGTCGGCCGGGACGATGGCGAGCTGGCCCGCGGTCAGGCGCTCAGGACGTGAGAGACGTCCATAGCGCACACGAGAACGGACTCGGCCTCGCGGTCGAGCAGCGTCTCGTCACCGGCGATGAGAGTGCCCTCGACGGCGTCAGGCACCTCGCGCACCACCGGGCCGCCAGCAGCGGCACCTCGGGCAGCGTGGTGGAGGTGATGCCCTCGACGGCCGCCAGCGCGTCGGCGACGGCCTGGCGGGTGTCCGGGCGGCACTTGTTGGCCACCGCCGCGACGGTGCGGGCGTGGTTGTCGGCGATCTCGGCCATGGAGACCTCCACGGAGGCGACGACGTCCTCCACGTCATTCTGCCCGGGAGACCACCAGCAGCACCGGGACGCCGATGTTGGCGGCGACCCGGGCGTTGAGTGCCAGCTCGGGGTTGCCGGCGACGTCGGTGAAGTCCGAGCCGTCGATGATGACGACGTCGTGCTCGCGCGCCAGGGCCCGGTAGGCGTCGACGATGCGGGCCAGGGCCTCCCTCGGGGTCGGCGTGGAACTCGTCCCAGGTCGCGCCGACGCACTGCTCGGCGGGCGTGGCGGGCCGGCACGGTTCAGCAGGAGGCTGAGGAAGGCATCGCCCTCACGGCTCTCCACGAAGGGGCGGAAGATGCCGACCTTGGCGACCACCTTGGTCAGGGCAGGAGACCAGCCCGAGGGCCACCGTTGACTTCCACGGTTCCGGCGTTGGGTGAGGCGATGTAGATACTGCGCGCCACGTTAGGTCCTTCTCGCGTTGTCTTGGAGTCAGGGGCGCCGGCTCATTCCGGTGCCGTACGGGTCCGATTGTGCCCCCACCTGCGGGTCATCTGCGACCAAGGCCCGTTCTCCATCCGTCTTGTGATGTGGGAACGGGCACATACTCAGGGGCTGGTACGGGTGTCATAGGTGCTTGCCCGTCCGAGCGGTCGGACCGCGACCGGGCGTGGAGGGGACCGTCGCCCGCCCGGTGCCGGGGTCGACGGTTACCGTGACGTTGCTGTGGGACTGCCGGGGGGTGAGTCCCTCTTCCTGCGAGACCCAGATCGTGTAGGTCGACGACGGGTCTCCCGGCTGGGGAAGGAACAGGGCGACGGCCTGCCCTCCACCGGCCTCCTGAGCGGCGGCGACGGCGCGCTGCGGCCCGATGTCCTGAGCCCGGCCCGTGCTGGTCGGCTCCGCTGGGGAACTGGTATCCGCTCGTGGGCACGGAGGCAGCCGGTTGGGTGGGGCGGATGCTGAACACGCTGGCGTAGTAACCCCACAGGAACAGCAGGGAAGGAGGACCAGCCCAGCCGCTTTGAGCAGATCGGTGTCCCTGGAGAGGCGCCGGGCGCGCCAACGGGCGGACAGGGCGGTGCGCCGATAGCGCTGCAACGGCCACCACGTGCGCAGCCCGCTGACGGTCAGGACCGCGAGGACCACGCCAGAGGTGGCTACGACCAGCCCCCGACGGTCAGACCCTCGGCGGCCAGCCCACCAGCCGGTGTGGGGATCTCCTGGGACATCCAGTGCACGTGGCCGGGCCCCTGCGGCAGGACAGCAGTGGTGCAGATTGTCCAGGACGGAGACCCAGGTCGGGGCTGCCGACGCCCTGCTGATCTCGTGCCCGGTGGAGGAATCGACCGCGTAGATGGCCTGCTCGGTCCGCACCTCGACGACGTCGGTGTTCCGCGTCGCTGACAGGACGGGCTCGTCGGGATGGCTGTTCTGATCGTCTCGACCGCCTGGGGCAACGAGACCTGGCCGGGGCTGGCGTCGGGGGTGGAGGCGGTTGGGTTCAACGAGCGCAGGATCTCCGCCTGGTGCGGCAGGGAGCATGCCGCTGAGAGTAATGACCAGCATCCCCAGGCCGGTTGCCGCTGACAGCCAACGGCGCACGAGCGCCATCGCCCGGCAGGTGCGGGAGGGTGGGGAGGGAGGGGTCGGCCGTGGGATCCATGGCAGTCTTCATCGGGGAGGTTAGGACCCTCGCGGGGGCCAGCAGGGCGGCCACGGCGCGCAAGCAGGCGAGGACCGCGATGAGGGCGTAGACGCAGTATCCACGCTCGCGCCGCCGCCACAGGGAGTGGGCGCCGCTGACGCTGATGGCGGCGCCGGCGACCTGAATGACCAGGGCGGTGCCGACGGCGAGGGGCCGGCGGCGCCTATGGCGGGAGCCAGGGGCGTAGACGATGACGCACCTGAGGCCCGAGGCCACAGTCCCAGCATGACGGCGTGGATATCGGCGCTGACCAGGAGGGAGAGGCTGCGTCGTCCTGAGCGAGAGGGGCGGGCGTCAGGGGGTGCGGCGGTGTCGACGTCGTCTCCGGTCTCTCGCCGGGCGAAACGTCAACATAATCAATACTCGCAGTACTCTTCATACTGACCAATACGGTAACGGTCAGGATAAATCGCGTCAACGCTCCGTCATGGGCTAGTGATGTGATGTCAGACAGGCGCCTTTGAAGGAAATAACTGCTGGGAGGGCCCTGTACTGTAGGCCAGAGAAATATGGGGTGTCCCGGCTGTGTTCCGGCTGTGTCTCGAGATGGCCGGCGCTAGCGCAGCAGGGGCAGTGCGGAGATGATGGTCAGGGCGACGATGATCGGCTCGAAGACCCGCTGATCCATGCGCTCGGCGAGGCGTCGACCGGCCAGGGCCGAGGCGATGACGACCGGTGCGGCGGCGGCCGCCAGTGACAGAGTCGTGGGGTTGACCAGGCCGGCTGAGACGGAGAAGGGCAGCTTGACCAGGTTGACCAGGAAGAAGAACCAGGCCGTCGTCCCCAGGAAGGCCTTGACCGGGTAGCGGCAGGCCAGGAAGTACATGGAGGTCACCGGTCCGCCGGCGTTGGCAACCATCGTGGTGAAGCCGGCCAGGCTGCCGTAGACCAGGCGGGCCAGGCGGCTGCCGGCCGGGGTCGGGAGGGCCGCGTCGGGCGCGCCGCCGGACCTGTTCCTGGCGGCTGAGCGGCGCTGGTACAGCGTGATGGCGACCAGGATCAGCAAGATGGCGCCGATGAGGCGGCGAGTGGAGTCGTTGGAGGCCAGGTTTAGGAACAGGGCGCCGGCGCCGACGCCGGCCAGCACCGCCGGGACGAGCCTGCGCAGCATACGGAAGTCCGCGTCGCTGCGATAGCTCCACACGGCCAGCAGGTCGCCGGTCATGAGCATGAGCAGGATGGCGCCGGTGGACTCCTTAGCGGGCAGCGCCGCGGTGCACAGGGCCACGGCGATGGTGGCCGCCCCGGGCAGGGCGGTCTTGGCGATGCCGCACAGGGCCGCCACGACCACGAGCAGGATCCAGGCGGTGGTGGTCAAGGTGGGGAGCACGGGGCCTCTCAGCGGTGAGAAGAGTCAGGCGTGGTCGTGAACTTTGTCCAGACTATGCATGAGCCGTCGACGGCGAGGGCCGGTGGGGTCCTCGCCGTCGACGGTGGCCTGCGTGAGTGCTGCCTGGCCGGTTCAGAGCCGGGCTGCGGCCTCAGGAGGTTGCGTGCGGAGATCTGGGCCCTCGACGTTGCCGTACTCGGCGTCCTCGTGCTCGATGTTGACGTTCATCTCCGGATCGATCTCGGTGATGGTGGCCAGAACCGGGCCCAGTAGTCGGTGTCGTGCCCCAGTCCGAGGGCGACGAACCTCAGGCCGGGTCCTGGGGCCAGGGAATTGCACCAGTAGCCGTAGGCCACCGGGACCTTGCCCTCGGCCTCGGCGGGAACGCGACCGAAGTCGGTGTCCAGGACCCGCGGTGACGGCACCGGGGAAGACTCTGGTGTCTTTGGCGTGTACGTGCCCCACCAGGGGCCCCAGGCGCTTGGCGGCCTCGATCAGGGTCCATCTGCTGCCAGAACAGGTGGGAGGGATCCATGTTGACCTTGATGTGGGTCGCCCGGTCTCCTCGATGAGTCTCTCGAAGGAGGGGACGTTGAAGACCAGGTTGCGTGGGTGCAGCTCCCAGGCAGACCTGGACGTCGTTGTCGCGGGCCAGGGCGTCGATCTCCTTGAAGAAGGGGATGACGACGCTCCACTGGTAGTCCAGGATCTCCATGTCGATCCCGTTCCACGGGTTGACGACCCAGGTGGGGTACTTTGCGCTCGGGTCGGTGCCCGGGTGCCGGACATGGTGACGATCTCCTGACGCCGAGCAGGCCGGCCAGACGGATGGCCGCCCGGATGTCCTCGGCGTGCTTGAGCCCCTCGTTGGGCAGCGGCGAGGTGGGGTTGCCCGAGGTGTTAAGGCCTGAGAGCGTCATTCCCTTGTCCTGAAGATACCCAGGTAGTCGTCGCGGGCGGCGGACGAGGCCAGCAGGGCGTCCACAGGGCAGTGCGGGGAGGGGATGAAGCCTCCGACGTTGACCTCCGCCCCGGTGAGCCCTGCGTCCTTGAGGACATCGAGGGCCTCGGGCAGGGAACGGTCCTGGAGGCAGGCGGTGTAGGCGCCGTAGGTCAGTGGCATGAGAGGTCTCCTTGGGGTTACTCGGTACGTCGTTGGGTGGTGGTGAATTTGAAGGCGTTGGCCCAGTGGGGTGGCCGACGGGCTGCTCTCACAGGCTCGCGAGCTCGGGCAGGTCCGAGACGTCGACGGCGGCGCCCCCGGCGGCGGCCGAGCGGGCCACGGCGTCGGCCAGGAGCATCTCGCGGTAGCCGTCGGTGAAGGTGGCGCAGCGCGGCAGGGCTCCCTGCTCGGGGGTGATGCCAGCGACCTGCTGGAGGAAGGCGTGGGCTTGGTAGGTGAACTGCTCGATCTGGGTCAGCCCGACCCCGCCGAAGGCCATGGAGGAGCCTCGCGCGAAGTAAGGGAAGTCGGGATTGACCAGGACACGGCGGGCCCCGCCCAGTCCGGCCGGCGAGCTGGCGTCGTCGATCTTGATCTCACCGCATCGCGCCAGGTCCCAGGAGACTCGGCCCTGGTGCCCAGCACGTCGACCATGAGGGAGTTGGGCAGGCCCCAGGCCACGCGTGAGCAGGAGAAGGTGCCCACGGCGCCGTTGGCGAAGTGCGCGGTGAAGGTGGCGACGTCGTCGTTCTCCACCGGCTCGTACGTGACGTCAGCGGAGTCGCCGTCGTCCAGAGCGGTACCGCGAGTGACGTGTCCGGCGGCCACGGGGCGCTCCTTGATCGAGGTCATCATGGCCGCGCCCGAGACCGAGACGATGGGGCCGCAGATGAGCTCGGCGGTGTCGATGAGGTGGCTGCCGACGTCGCCCAGGGCTCCCGATCCCATGGGGCCCTTGTAGCGCCAGGCCATGGGGGTGGAGGGTCCACTCCGTAGTCGCACCAGTAACGGCCGTCGAAGTGGTGGATCTTGCCCAGGTGGCCCTCGGTGACGAGCTTGGCGATCTCGGCCAGGGCGGCGTTGCGACGGTAGGTGAAGCCCACGCCGGTGACGACACCGGCCTCCTTCTCGGCCAGGGCCATGGCACGGGCACTCTCGAGTGTGTCCGCCAGGGGCTTCTCGCACAGGACGTGCTTGCCGGCCCTGATGAGGGCCTCTGCGATCTCTCGGTGCAGGGCGTTGCCCACCACGATGGAGACGATGTCGATGTCCTGGTCCTCGGCCACGGTGCGCCAGTCGTCCACGGCGTGCTCGTAGCCGTAGCGCTGGGCGGCGTCCTCGGCGAAGGGGAGGTAGGCGTCGGCGATGGTGTGCAGACGGACCGGCGGCAGGCCCAGGTCGAAGACGGTGCCGACCTGGCGCCAGGCGTTGGCGTGGGTGGTGCCGGCCATTCCGGCACCAATGACGGCGACTGACAGGGGAGTGGTGCTCATAGTTGCCTCGGGTGTCCTCGTTGACGTGCGGTGACAGGGGTGGAGCCCTGTGCTGACATGAATTCACGCGCGTGAATTCATGGCCTCAGTCTGCGTTCCGGCACTGGTGATGTCAACCGATGAGGAGAAAACTTCCTCCTGACAAAGGGGCTGTTCTGAGGGGGATCGGCGGGAGAGGCCGTTGGTTCTTGAACGAGGGGAGCGGTTCAAGGAGTCATCACTGTCCGACGACGGTCGGTGTGCGAGCCGGCTCGGTGCTGGACGCAGCGCTTGTCAGCTGTGCTGTCTCCTCACTTCTGAGACATGTGAGTGTCATGACTTCTGAGACGCTCGCTCGGGCGGGAACCCGGGCAGGCTGGTGGTCCAGGAGGCGAGGGGTGGCCTCAAGGTGAGGCATGACAGGGTGTGGGTGTCCATGGTGCTGACATCACAGGCGCATCGGTGCTGCACGCCGAAGAAGAACCGCAGGATTCCAACGATCTCCGCTGAGTGCTTTGGCGGCAGGCTCGTTGATGTCAGCGCTGTGGACACCGGGCCGTGCAGGAGCGAGGTCAGGGTTCTTGGTAGCACAGCCCGGGCCTCCGCCGCAGGCCCGCCCCCGCCCGCAGCCTGCGGGGCCCGGTGGTCATGGTTCGACGCCGGCTCCGCCCCGAGTCGGCTCGAGTCGGTCTACTCCACGAGGGTCGGGATCCACTGACCACGGGTTGTGCGTACTACACGAAGGCCCCACCCTACCCGCAGTACCCCAACCCTCGTCCAGTAGCACCCACCCTCGTGCAGTGCATCCAGACGACGCCGGAGCCACCACAGTCACCGGGCGGCCCCCTCCGACAGGCCCAAGCAGCAGCTCTCCCTCCGGCAGACCCACCCAACCGATGTCTTGAGAAGTCATGACACCTGAAACCCTCAGAAGACATGAGACAACACAGCAGTGCTTGTCAGCGTCCCAGGGAGGAGGTGCGCGTGACGAGCTGCGGCTCCAGGACCACGCTGCGGGCCTCAGTCCCGGCGCCCGGTTCAGCCTGCGCTCCATCATCGAGAGTGAGCCCGGCGCGCTGGCACACCAGGTCCACCGCGCACTCGCCCAGACGTTCCTCGGGTTGGTCGATGCTGGTCAGGAGAACTCCTCGCGCAGGGCCAGGCAGGTGTTGTCGTAGGATGCCAGGGCGACGTCGTCCCCGAGCCCGCGGTGGCTCTCGCGCAGAACGGGTACCGCGTCGATGGCCAGGGCGTCGTTGTGACTGACCAGGCCCAGCGGCTCTGAGTGGCCCTGCAGCGCCGCCCGGGTGGCGGGGCCGGCGTCCTCGCCACAGCTGCGCACCTCGAAGTCCAGTCCGGCTGCCCGAGCGGCGTGCGCCAACGAGCCTTCTCGGTCGTGACGCGAGGCCGCATCAGTCAGGCGCGGGCCGATATAGCAGATGGTGCGCATGCCCGAGATGCGATGATTGACGACGAGGGCGGGCCGCGGCGGCCCTCATCGACCCGCACGGAGTCGACCCGCCCGCCTGGGCTGCGCCGTCCGATGACGCGACACGCTTCCTCACCGATGGCAGCAGGTCCTCGCCGGACAGCCAGGGTGAGACGAAGATGATGCCCGCGACCCGTACTTCAGCAGGGCTCTCGACCGCCTGGGTGAAGAACCTTGGGCTGATCGGAGCCGACTGTGACGAACAGGGTGAGGCCGCGCTGGGCGGCCGCCCGGCCCAGGCTGGCCGCGACCTGCTCGAAGAAGGCGTTGCGCAGGTTGGGCGTACCAGGCCGATGATGCTCGAACGCTTCCGGGCCAGCGAGGAGGCTGAGACGTTGACCCGATAGCCGAGGGAGGCGGCCACGTTCTCAATGCGTTCTCGTGTGTCGGCGGCGACCTTGGGTGAGCCGCTCAGGGCCAGTGAGACCAGGCTGCGCGAGACCCCTGCGGCGCGTGCGACGTCGCTCTGGGTGGCGGCGTGAGCCTGGTCACCATCTCCTCCTGCTTCCTGCGGTTCTGGGACCTCTCCTGCGGGGGCGTGCTCGCATCGGTGCCCGAGTACTGCGCAGGCTGCAGGCTGACCGGCAGTGTCAGCGGTGCGTCACAGGGGTGCGCAGCAGTGCGGCGAGCCCGACGATGCCGAGGACGATGAGCCCCGCCGCGGGCAGGGTCGCGGTGAGCAGGTGGTCCGCAAACGCGGTGCGCTGGGTCGTCAGTCCGATCCCGTGAAGCAGCCCCAGGGCCGCGGCTCCGGGTGCCAAGCGACAAGATTGGGGTGACGGCTCGCAACGTCCGTCTGGCAGCCGGCCAGGGGTGATGAGCTGCAGCGGGGGCAGGGCCATCCAGGCCGTGAGCCCGGCAATGCACCGAGAAGTGCGCTCGAGGCCGGAGGGCCTCCCGAGCAGATTGCCAAAGCATCCCCAGGCCCACGCAGACGACCCAGGTGAAGACGCAGTAGACGATCAGCAGGCCGTCGCTCCAGGTGAGGCGGTGATCCGTGCGCTCCCAGCGGCGGACATCGGAGAAGAACCCACTCACCGTGCCTGGAACCTGTGTCGAGGACATGACCTTTCCTCCTGTGCGTCATCGCGGTCAAGAGTGCCCTTTCCAGAATAAACCGACGGTGCGCCCGTGCGAAGGTGATGGTCGTCGGGTCGCAGCGGGGCGGACGGCCGGCCCCGGCCGGTGTCCTTCGGCACCCCGATAACGACGACGCTCCCGACCATCACTGGTCGGGAGCGTCGAGGTGAGGCGTCAGCCGGTGGGGCCCGCACAGAGGGAGTCCGCGCGGTCCCGTGACGTCTCAGGCCTTGAAGAGGGTGCGCCCTCAAGGTGCGCGCGCCTTGCGGGCGTACTCAAGGGGGTTGGCGATGGCCGGGTCCTGCTCGGCCTCCACCAGGATCCAGTCGGAGTAGCCGTGGTCCACGAGGAACTTGTAGGGGACGGTGAAGTCGATCGTGCCGTCACCGGGGACGGTGAACATGCCGGCCAGGAAGGAGTCGAGGAAGGAGCGCTCAGCCGCCTTGGACTCCGCCATCTTCTCGGACGCACGTCCTTGAAGTGGACGTGCCATGACGCGGTCGATGGTGGCCTCCAGCAGACCCATGACGTCGCCGTCACCCACCGTAGAGCGTGGCCGGTGTCGGACAGGAGGAGACCTTGGCCGGGTCGGTCAGCTCCATGAGGCGGATGGTCTCCTCCTTGGTCTGGATGACCGTGCCCAGGGTGGTGGTGGTACACGAGCTCCAGGCCGTGGGCGTGGGCGACGTCGCCCAGGCGGCCCAGGCCCTCGGCCAGCACCGGCACTGTTCCTCGGTGAGCACCGGCTTGTTGGTGAAGATGCAGACGTCGCGGGATGCCTGGACCGAGCCGGTCTGCTCCGGAGACGACGACGCGAGTGGCACCCAGGTACTCCAGGTCAGGCGCAGGTGGCCTCGAAGTCGGGATGACGAGCCTCGACGCCGTCGCGCAGGATGAAGGAGGGAGAACCACTGGGCGACGATCTTGATGCTGCAGAGCCTCGGCGGAGGCCTTGACCTCCTCCTTGGGCGGGGAAGAGCCGGCGCACTCGGTGCCTCGCGCTAGCTGTCAGCCAGGTCCAGGAGCATGTCCTCCAGAGTGTTGAAGGCGCCGACCTCGGGATGTCGTCATTGCGCCAGGTGATCGGGTGCATGCCCAGGAGATGCCGTGGGGGTCCGGAGATAGCGGTTGCGGGGTCGAGGGTGAAGGACATCGTTGCTCCGTGTTCTCGCTCGGGTGGTGGTGGCGGCGGTGGTCAGTGGAATGAGTGCGGTGAGACGGCGGTGAGTGCTGGCGGCTGGTGCGCCGTCGGCTCAGGTCCGCCAGTGGTGCAGCTCCCAGGAGGAGGTGCCGGCGTCGGTGCCGGGCGGTGGGCCCGATGCCTCGAACCTAGCAACAGGACTTTGTCCTGATCAAGCCCTTCTTGGATCCTCCAGGGAGCGCGTGTGCTGGGGAGGGGTCAGGAGTAGACTCTCCATCTCGACCTCGATCTCCTCCAGGGACTTGTCCTTGGTCTCAGCATGATCTTGAACAGGACGACGGCGACGACCAGGTTGAGCACGCCGTAGATGGTGTAGGTGATGCCGCCGCGGGTCTCCATCATGGGTGGGAAGGTCCAGGTGATGATGGCGTTGGCGGTCCACATGCAGAAGATCGCCGTGCCGTTCAGCGATGCCGCGGACGTTGGCGGGAAGATCTCACCCATCATCGTCACACGATCGTGCCGTTGGAGGACTGCACTGATGAGCGCATGAAGACCGACATGAGCCCCCAGGATGATGGCGCGGCCCAGGCGGGCGGAGGTGGTGTGGTTGGCCATGTGCGGGGCGATAAAGAGAACTGGAAGGTCGCCGCGATGCCCAGCAGGGTGACGCCCACGCCGATGACGTCGCCGATGAGGACTCTTGGCGGCCGGGAACTTCAGGATGAGCCAGATGCCGATGGCGGAGCCGATGACCGACATGACGCCGTTGGCCACCTAGTGCGGTGATGGAGGCCGAGGTGGACATACCGGCGTACTCCAGCACCTTGGGGCGTAGTACATGACGGTGTTGACACCCGTGGTCTGCTGACCACGGCCAGGAAGATGCCGACCAGCAGCAGCGCAGCCCGGGGCAGCGGGCAGGGCGTGGCCAGACAGCCCTCTGCGCTGGGACTCCTCGTCCTTCTCGTGCTGGCGGCCTCGACCATCTCCATGATCTCATCCTCGATGGCGCCGTCCTTCTCCGGGACGCGTACGCGCCGAGGGCGCCGATGGCGTCATGAGACACTCCTTGGCTGGGTACCAGCGTGAGGACTCGGGCATGGGGCGGATACCGATCCACAGGGGCCACGGCCGGGATGGAGCACAGGACCAGCATGGCGCTAGGCCCTCGCCGTTACCGGCGCTGATGCTGAGCTGGTCGAGGAAGGCGTGGTACTGCTCCGCGTTCATCGGGCCGCCCTTGGAGGCCTGGAGCTGGCGATCGTCGAAGAGCGTACTGGCCTGGGGTGGAAGTGCCCGCTGGGGTCCTCGGCGATGGTGATCTTTGGGCCGCCCTGGAGGGAGTTGATGATGGCGTTCATCGAGAAGGCGAGCAGCTGGCCGGTGACGATCATGAGCTGGTCGATGGCCACGATGGAGCCGCGGATGCGTTTGAGGGCCGTCTCCGCCAGGTAGACGGGGACCGTCGCGAGGCAGGCTCCGACGGCGAAGCCCAGGACGACACGGAAGGGTACGCACGACCCAGACGTTGGGGGCGATGGTGGTGCCGATCGCGCCGGCGAAGAACAGGAAGGCCAGGACGGTGATGTTGTGGCGCCGGCCCCAGCGGGTCCGACATGGGAGCGCCCAGCAGCGCGCCCAGCGCCGCGCCGACCAGCAGGGGTGCCGCCGATGGCGCCCTCCTGGAAGGAGGTCAGCTGGAGGCCCCTGGCGTCGAAGGGCATGTACATGTACGGCAGGGCGCCGGAGATGACGCCGGTGTCGTAGCCGAAGAGCAGTGAGCCGAGCGTGGCCACGGCGGCGATGGCGACGACCCGTGGTGCTTGCCCGAAGGCGGCGTCTCGCCACCGCTCGGTGAGCTCTTCCTGGTGAGTCCACGCAGGGACGTCGTGACTCCCTGAGACATAGGGGGTCTCCTCCAGTCCTGCGGCGACGATGCCGCAGGGATCAGTGTGGTGGGTGGGTGGTGGAGTGAAGAGAAAGTGAGGTGTGAGGCGGCTCAGGCGTCGAAGGTGGTGCGTCCCTCGACGCGGGGGACTTCGTGCCACTGGCCCGTCGGCCCGCTGGGCGACATTTGACGGCCTCGTCGACCTCCGCGGCGCACCAGGCGTCGGCGGCCGAGGGGCCACCCTGCTTGCCGGTGAGGATCGACTCGATGAACTGCGCGGCCTCGATGGCCCTTCATGTCGTCAAAGCCCGTGGAGGGTGCCGATGGCGGGCTGGAAGCGCTGCCACTGACCCCATTGGGGGCCGGCCATGGCGCGGGTGTAGCCGTGGGAGGCACCGCCGTCGAGCACGGGCGAGATCTCCAGCTCGTTGAGGCGCTCGAGAGTTCCAGCGGGCCGAGCCTCGTACCGTAGACCTCGACGACGTACTCGCGCGCGGTCCCACGCCGACGCGGGAGGACTCCATGGTGCCCACGGTGCCCGTTCTCGAAGCGCACGAGCATGGAGACGTAGTCCTCGTTCTCCACCGGGCCGACCTCGTCTCCGATCTCGAAGCCTGAGTGGCCGATGCCCATCTTGGTGGGGATGGGGCGCTCGGTGATGAAGGTGTCGGTGATCGCGGTGACCGAGGCGATGCGCCCCACGATGTACTGGGCCAGGTCCGCCCCGTGGCTCATGAGGTCGGGCACGACGCCGGCCCCAGCCTTCTCCTCTTCGAGGCCCGCCAGGTCAGGGGCCCCATGGGGGAGGTTGTGTCGGCGATGAACCAGCACGTTACGCGATCCGGCCCAGCTCGCCTCCGCGCACCAGGGAGCGCAGGTACTCGATGGCCGGGGTGTGGCGGTAGTTGAAGCCGACGGCGGTGACGAGGTCCGCCTTCTCGGCGGCCTGGGCGATCTGTCGGGACTGCTCGGCGCTGACCCCCATGGGCTTCTCGATCCAGAAGGGTTTGCCGGCCTCGACGGCCGCCAGGGCCATCTCGTGGTGGAGGGTTGAGCGGATGGAGACGGCCTCCACCTCGGGGTCGGCCAGCAGGGTCGCGGTAGATCGGCGTAGGCGCGCTCGAAGCCCAGGTTGTCCACTGCCTCCTGGCGCACCTCGTCCACGGGGTCCGCGGCCGCGACCAGGCGCGGAGCCACGCCCAGCTCGGGGAAGCGCTCAGCGATGGCGCGGTAGCTGCGGGCATGAAGCCGTCCCATCCACCCCAGGGAGATGAGCTCTGATACCCAGTACTTTCTTGTCGGTCATTACGGTCCTTTCCGACGACACTGTCGGCTGCTGCGTGTGTGGAGGTGTGTCCGGAAGCCCCGGGAAACACTCGTCGTCAATGACGTCACAGGAAGATAGCAGAGCAACTTTGTCCTGACAAGAGGAGGTGAGGTCAGATGACCGCAGTGGCCGGGTCTACATGCTCACCGGTGTGGTCGGATAGGATGCGCTCAACCGGCGTCCAAGGATGGACTCCGGCTCCCTGCGGATCATGCCGGTCCGTGAGGGCACAACGGTGTGGAAAGAGGCGTCTGCCGTGAAAGGACCTCGAGGACGAGGTGGGCGGGTCACGATCAGGACTGTCGCCGAGCGCGCCGGCCGCTCCATCTCCACCGTCTCGGCGGCTCTCAACGGCTCCGACGGCGTCGCCGAGAAGACCCGTGGCGAGATCCTGAGCATCGCCACCGAGCTCCGGCTACCAGGCGGATCCGCGCGCCCGGTTCCGCGCCGCACCACCGGGCTCATTGGCGCCAGCTCGCCATCGGGCAGGCCTACCAGGGGCTCATCGTGGACGGGCTCTTCCAGGCAGCCTCCGCCCTGGATCACGCGCTGGTGCTGGCCACCTCCACCCCGCACCGCGATGTGGCCGACGGCTGCGCTCGCTGCTGCTCCAGCGCTGCGAGGGGCCTCATCCTGGTCGAGACCTCGACCTCCACGTGGGCGCCCTGGCCGGGAATCGCGGACCGTCCCCGGCGGTCCTCATCGTCACCAGTACCGATCTGGGGACGTTGATGAGGTCCACGTGACGACGTCGGCTTCCAGCTGCTCGTCGATCACCTTGGTCGACCGGGCGCCGCCGCATCATGTGGACGGCGGAGGAGAGACCGCCGCAGGGCGACGGATCGAGCGCTTCGGCAGGCCAGTGAGCGGCGCGGGCTGACGGACAGTGCCCGGCGCGGGTGCCGAGCGATGAGGACAGCGGGGCCAGGGCGGTCCACCACCTCATCGAGGCCGACGAGCTGCCTGAGGCGCTCCTGTGCTTCAACGACCAGCCATGCCGTCGGAGCCCTCATGGAGCTACGCCGCCGGGGCTGCAGGGTGCCGCAGGACCTGGCCGTCACCGGTTACGACGACATCCGGTCACGGCGGCCTCGGCCTTCTCCCCATGACCACGGTGCGCCCGGGACGCCCGGCCTCATCGCCGAAGTCGCGGTACAGGCGCTGCTGGCCCGGATGCACCCGGACCGGACGGCCATATCGGCGGAGGTCGCCGGTGAGGACCGGCCTCTGGGGGCCGTCTCTCTGCGGGTGGTCCCCAGGCTTGTCGTCCGCGACACAACGGCCCCCGCCGGGCGAGCGCCGGGACACGGCCCGGGCCTGATACGGCGCGCGGTCTACGGTGAACCTCACCAGGAAGCCACAACCGAGGGGCGCACGCCCCGCACACTGGGACAGGAACCATGATTAACGGAGAACTCATCGACCTGGTCGCCGGCGACTACGAGGCGCTATCGCCTCGTCAGGCGCCATGCTCGTCCACCTGCGCCGCCAGGGGCGTGACCTCATCATGCCCTTCGACGCCGAGGCGACGCTGCCCGCCGGCTGGCAGGGCAAGACCCTGCTGCCGTGGGCCAACGCATCGCCGGGTCCCGCTACGACTACGCGGGCACCGAGTTCCTCGTGGCTGCAACGAGCCGGCCAGCGGCTCGGCCCTCCATCGGCCTGGCCGGTTGGATGGACTGGCAGGGTCGCTGATGACGACCCTCCGGCCCCGACGACGGCGCCCCCGCAGCCGGGTCGTCCTGGAGCAGGCCCTGCGGCCTCCTGCATGCCACCCTGAGCCTGGAGGCCAGCGCCTGCCTCGGAGCTCGACGCCGAGTGCGGCTGAGCGTCACAGTGACCGCCACCAACGTCGGTGCGGCCCGCCCGCCCTCGCCGGTTCCCGGCGCCGGAGAGTCGAGGGCGAGTCGCTCGCTCCCTACGGCGTCTCTGCCACCCCTACCTGACGCGCTCGGTGCCCTGGACGACTGCGTCCTGACGATCCCGGCTGCCGAGGTCCTCGATGTCGACGAGCACTGACGCCCACGCGCCGGCGCAGCGTGGAAGGGCACCGACTGGGACTGGCGGGGCGGCCGGCTCGTCGGGGCCACCCAGACGGACAACGCCTACACCGCCCTGCCCGAGGCCACCTGGGAGGTGAGCCTGCGCGGCGGGCAGGGGCAACCGCGCTCGTCGTCATGAGCTCGGACATCCCTGGGTGCAGGCCTACACCGCCGATGAGCTCTCCCGGCCCGGCGTGGCCATTGAGCCCATGACCTGCCCGCCCAACGCCTTCAACAGCGGGGAGGACCTCATCGCCCTGGCAGTGGGGCAGTCCCACTCCTTCACCTACCGCCTCTACGAGCAGGACTGAGCACGCAAGCGTTCTGGGCCGAGGACGCCTTGTCTCTCCTCACGTCTGAGGCGCTCGCTCAGGTGGGAGCGCGGGGCCGGGACGGTTGTCCCGGAGCTGACGGTGCGCTGAGGGGCGAGGCCTCGACGAATCGCGGGTGTCCATGGTGCTGACATCAACCGCGCCGCCGTCGCACGCCAATGAGAAATCGCAGCATTCAACGATCTCCACTGCGCGTCGACGTCGGTCTCGTCACGTCAGCGCTGTGGACACTAGCTGCCGCGCGGGGCCTTGGCGGTCGGGCCGAACGCTCACCCCGATGCTGGCTTCACCTTCCCCAGCCAGGCCTCTTCGACTCCCGTCCGGGGCCGGTGAGTGACGCACACCGGCTCTGGCCCGCACCAGCCCTGAGTCGGTCTACTCCACGAGGGTGGGGATCTACTGGTCGGGGGTGGTGCGTACTGCACGAAGGCCCCACCTACCTGGAGTGCCCCCGACCCTCCTCCAGCGGATCCCGACCCTCGTGCAGTACAGGCCGGGCACCATCTGAGCGACGGCGAGCAGCCGAACCAGCCCGGCCAGCACAGCGAGCAACGGTCATCGGGCCCGCCGCGCCGGTGTCGTGAGTGTCATGGCCCCGGGCTCTCGAGACCATGAGACAACACGGCATACCGGGCCCCGCAACGGCCCTGCAGGCGCTGGAGAACGGGTGGGCGTCGTCGAGGCGGAATGCTCGACGACGCCCACCGCGCGTCAGAGTGGTGAACCGGCGCTCAGCTCAGGCGCACCGGCTGCCCGGAGTGGGCCGACTCCGTGGCGGCCTCGGCCAGGCGCCGAGCCGCGATGGCGTCCCGATACCGGTGGGAGGCGTGGTGCCGGCCTCGACGGCCTCGATGAAGGCGCTCAGCTCGATACGGTAGGCGTCGGCGTAGCGCTCCAGGAAGAAGTCGAGGTAGGGCTCCTGGGCGTCGGTGACCTCGCCGTTGGACAGGCGCACCGTGGTGGCGCGGATGTTCTCGGCGAGCAGGCGCCCTCGCGGCCCGAGGCCTCGAGGCGCTGGTCGTAGCCGGAGGAGCAGTGACGGTTGTTGATGATCGTGGCCACGGCGCCCGAGGCGCCTTGAGGGGTGACGACGGCGGCGTCGAAAGTCGCCGGTGTCCTTCAGGGCCGGGTCGAGGTTCTGCTCAGCGGCGTAGACTCCTCGATCTCACCCAGGAAGAAGCGGGCGGTGTCGAAGTCGTGAATGGTCATGTCGCGGAAGATGCCGCCAGAGACCTTGATGTACTCCGCCGGCGGGGCCGCCGGGTCGCGGCTGATAATGGTCAGCTGCTCGATGTCACCGATCTTGCCGGCCTCGACCGCGGCGCGGGCGGCAGCGAAGCTGGGGTCGAAGCGGCGGTTGAAGCCGAACATGACGGGGACCTTGACGGCGTCGAGCTCAGCCTGGGCGGCCTCGACGTCCTTCATGTCAGGGCGATCGGTCATCTCACAGCACTGCCTTGCCCGCCTGGCGGCGGCCAGCAGGTGGGGGATGTGCAGCGGCGTGGGGAGCCGACGATGACGGCGTCGATCTCGGGGTCGGCGAAGACCTCCTCAGCGTCCTTGCAGGACCGGGCGCCGTAGGTGGCGGCGAGCTTCTCGGCCGCGTCCTCGAAGGGGTCGCAGACCAGGGCGAGCTCGGCCTGGGGTGGGCGGCGATGGTTTTGGCGTGGACGTGGCCGATGCGGCCGGCGCCGATGACGGCGATGGAGAGCATCCTTGCTCCTTCTGCGTGTGAGTGGGGTGTGGATCGGTGTCTGAACTGCGGAAAGTGGTGGGGTGGGCGGTTCGACAACGCGGAACGTGTGGACGTGTCCGAACATGCCGTGGACCCGCCCGGCGGCGGGTGCCGCTGCGGGCGTCCGGGCCCCACCCGGGACCGGACGGGCCAGTGGAGCCGATCAGGGCTGGGGCATGATGACGTCGCGCACCAGGGCGTCCAGGTCGGCGTCGGCCTGGAGGAAGCCGCGCAGGGTGCGGCGGGTCGCGCCGAAGGTGTCGAACTCTCGCGGCGTCATGCCATCGCGGGCTCGTAGGCGCGCACGAACTCCGGGATCGACAGGAGCGTCTCCATGATCTCAGGAGCCACGGGCTCGTTGATGCGCTCGACGACCTTGTAGCCGGAGTCGTTGATGAGCTTCTGCCAGGCGAAGGGCGGGGAGACGACCAGGTCGCCGCCGACCAGCTCGGACCACTGCAGCACGCTGCGGAAGGCGGCCGACAGCACGCGAGCAGCAGGCCGCGGGCCTGGAACTCCTGGTAGCGCGCTTGAGGGGCGGCCGCCACAGGTGGCGGGGTCGATGAAGAGCTTGTCCCGCTTGGCCACGATCTTGAGCCAGTCGTCCAGGCGGCCGCCCATGCGGTGACGACCAGGCCCATGGTGGAGACGTCCTTGCCCTCGGCCTCGCGGCGCTTGGAGACCGCGCTCGATGGCCTCACCGGTGGCCACGGCCTGGGGCACGGAGAAGGAGACGGTGACGTTGACCGACACGCCCCGGTAGGTGGCGTCCTCAATGCCTGACGCCCACGGAGGTGGCGGGATCTTGACGATGATGTTCTTGGCCAGGGTTGGAGAACTCCTCGCCTGGTCAGCCAGGAGCCTTGGCGCTGCGGGCCAGGCGCGGGTCAGTCTGCATCGACAGGCGGCCGTTGCGCCCCTTGCTGCTCCCTCGAAGATGGGGCTCCGAGCAGCTGGCGGCCTCGACGCTCATCTCTCTGCACGACCTGCCAGCCAATCTCGGACTCGGTGGCTCAGGCATCTCCTCAGCCAGCTCGGCGATGCGGGGGAGCCACACGTCCTTGCGCTGGTTGATGCAGGTGTGAGGCGATGGTGGGGTTGCAGGTGGCGCCCACGCCGCCGAAGGAGATGGACCGACGCAGCTCGTCGGGGTCGGCCGAGTCGTTCCACAGTGCGGTGGGCGTGTTACGGGCGGCGTCGAGGAGGGGCCGGGGTGTAGTCGATGCTCATCGGTTCTGTGCTCTCTCGGGTTCATCCGCGCAGGCGTCCTTGCAGCTGCGGTCCGGTAGCCCCTATTGAAGTGTGCTCGACGGCATCTGTCAATAAAAAATGTCAGGACAAAGATTCCTGGAACGGTGGTGACCCCGTGTCGAGGAGCGAGGCTAGCTGGAGAACAGCGAGGTCCTCGAAGGTGAAGCGAGGCGCGGTAGGTGCTGCCCGTACTCGATGACGCGGCCCGACTGGTCGTAGGTGATACGGGTGGCGGTCATGAGGGCGGCACGGCGTCGCTCGTGGAGGAGCTCGGCCTCGCGGGCGGTGGCGTTGTACGCGGCCCGATGGTCTGCTTTGGCCGTGTGGGGACGACGTCCTGGGGCGCCAGCAGGTCGTAGAGGCCCCTGGACCCAGCTCTTCGCGGTGGGGGCGATGGTCGCCGGCATGAGGTTGGACAGCACGCGATCGGCTCGCCGTCGGCACAGCGGATGCGGGTGCAGGTCACGATAGGCGGTGCCCTCCTCGACCCGAGGTGCTCGGCGTCGTCGGCGTCGGCCCTCGTGCTCGACGTAGTCAGCACGCTCGTGGAGGTCGTGTGGCCGGCCGCGGACAGGTCCGACAGCAGGCTGGTCAGCTGCATCGGTCGGTGGACGTGCATGGGCGAGACGATCGTGCCCACACCTCGACGGCGCTTGACCAGGCCACGGTCCACCAGGTACTGAAGGGCCTGGCGTGCCGTGGGGCGGGAGACCTTCAGTCGCTTGGCCATCGAGAGCTCGTCCTCCAGACGGCTGCCGGCAGGCAGTGTCCCGTCAAGGATGAGTGCGGCCAGCGGCTCGGAAATTTGCGTGTCAGCGGCGTCTTGGAATCGCGGTCGATCGTGATGTCGAGGGCGAAAGGGGCTGGTGAATCGGGCATGAGGTGAGCCTGTGTCAGACGTGATAATGCCTTGAGCATACGGATGCTGTGTGCCGATGTCACGTGCTGTCGTCATCCTGGCGCCGATCTGCGGAGGGGTGGGCCCTCAAATGTTCTGACAAATGCTTGACCTGGAGCGGTCCCAGTAGGCTGGGCATCGCACGTGACGCAGACCGCACTCGCAGGCCTGCAGGCCCCAAGGATGTGGAGACGCGATCACCGTGACGACAGCAACGGCAGCAACGACGGCAGCAACGGCAACAACTACAGACGTCTGAGGCGGTTGCGCTGAGGGCCTGCCCGCAGACGCCGGAGACACTAATCGGCTCGACGTGCTCACCATCGGGCGCTGCGCATCGACATCTACCCCCTCCAGGTCGGCGTCGGGCTGGAGGACGTGGAGAGCTTCGGCAAGTTCCTGGGCGCAGCTCCACTAACGTGGCTGTCGCCGCCGCCCGCTACGGGCACCGCTCCGCCGTCGTCACCGGCGTGGGCAACGACCCTTCAGGCGCTTCGTGCACACCGAGATGCGCCGCCTGGGGTCGACGACCGCCACGTCGTGACCAAGGCCGCCTACAACACCCCAGTTGCCTCTGCGAGATCTTCCCGCCGGACAACTCCCTCTGCTTCTACCAGCGAGGCCCTCGGCCCCGACCTGGAGCTGGCCTGGGAGGACCTGCCGCTGGAGGCCATTCGCGACGCCTCCATCTTCTGGATCTCGGTGACCGGACTGAGCAAGGAGCCCTCGCGCTCGGCCCCACGCCGCCCTGGGCACCCGCGACCGGCGGCGCTTTCACGATCGCCGACCTCGACTATCGCCCCATGTTCTGGAAGGACTACGGAGACGGCTCGCGGAGGTCGCCAGATCCTGCCCAAGGTCACCGTGGCCATCGGCAGCCGGGAGGAGTGCGAGGTCGCCGTCGGCGAGCGCGACCCCGAGCGGGCCGCCGACGCCCTCCTGGAGACCGGCGTCGAGCTGGCCATCGTCAAGCAGGGCCTGAGAGGACGCTGGCCAAGACCCGCACCGAACGGGTGGAGTGCCCGTGACCTCGGTGGAACGAAGAACGGCCTGGGAGCCGGGACGCCTTCGGCGGAGCCATCTGCCACGGCCTGCTGTCGGGCTGGTCGCTGGAGAAGACCATCTTCGCCGCCTCCACCGCAGGAGCGATCGTCTCCTCGCGACTGGAGTGCTCCACCGCCATGCCCACCGAGCCCGAGCTGCTCGAGCTCATGCGTGCCCGCCGCGACGAGGTCGCCCCGGGGCTGACGGACCTGTGAGAGTCCCCGATGAGCGCAACACCCACCTCTGCCGCCTCTACCTCAGGGCCGCGGCCGCTGACCGACGCCGTCACCGAGATCCGGGTCACCGACCCCGGCCGTATCGGTCAAGCCCTGGCCCAGCGTCCCCGCGCCGACCTGGCCGGGGCAGGGCGCCTCATGGTCATCGCCTGCGACCACCCGGCCCGCGGAGCCCTGGGAGCGGGGGAGAGGCCACTGGCGATGGCCGACCGCGAGGACCTCCTCCAGCGCTGCATGACGGCCCTGTCCCGCCCCGGCGTCAACGGGTTCCTGGGAACCGCCGAGATCATCGAGGACCTGACCCTCCTGGGCGCCCTGGACGGCAAGCTCGTGTGGGGCTCCATGAACCGGGTCGGCCTCCAGGGGCCTCGCTCAGATGGACGACCGCTTCGGCGCCTACGACGCCCAGGGCATCGAGGGCCTCCCACCCACGTCGGCGGCAAGATGCTCACCCGCATCAACTACGCCGACTCCGCCAGCGCCACCACCGAGGGCCAGCGCCGGCCATCGACTCCCTGTCCCAGCGTGGCCTGAACGCGATGATCGAGCCCTTCATCTCACGGTGGGAGGATGGCCGGATCGTCAACGACCTCAGCGAGGAGGCCGTCATCCGCTCGATCTGCATCGCCCAGGCGCTGGGGCGCAGCTCGGCGCACACCTGGCCCAAGCTGCCCTGCGTCAGCGATCCCGCCTCGATGCGACGCGTCATGGCCTCCACCTCCTGCCCAGCCTCATCCTGGGCGGCGGGGTCTCCACCGACCCCGAAGCCACCCCGCGCCTCTGGGCGGCAGCCCTGAGCTGCCCAATGTCAGGGGCCTGGTCGTGGGCCGCTCCTGCTCTACCCGGGCAATGACGACGTCGAGGTCGCCGTCGATGCCGCCGTCGCTCTGCTGTGAGCACCTGATACGCCCGCAAGCGAACCGACCGCCCCGGCCCGCAACCGCCGTCAATCGGCCCTGGCCGAGCCACCCTATACGAGACAATCCGCACGAGTACCACCAGGGCTGAAGGAGCATCACCATGGGCCACACCGACCGCACCGCCCGTCCGAGACGTCGGGCCAGTCCCGCTACGTCATCCGCGCCGGCGAGCTCACCCACGACAGCTACGAGCTGGACCTCACCCCGGAGCGGGCCGGCTGGGAGTGGTCCTCCCTGCGCGTGGTGGCGCTCGCCCCCGGGAAGCCCTGACCGTGCCCGCCGGCGAGCACGAGTATCTCGTCCTGCCCTGTCGGGGGCTGCACCGTCAGGCCGGCGGTGAAAGGCGCTGAGGTGGCCGGACGCGAGTCGGTCTTCACCGACATCACCGACTACGTCTGCGTCCCCGCCGCACCGAGGTGACCCTCACCAGCGCCGGACGGCGCCCGCATCGCCCTGCCCGGGGCCAAGGCCACCACCGACAAGTCGCTGCGCTACTGCCCGCGCTCCGAGGTCGGAACCGGCCTGCAGGGGGCCGGCCCCTCCTCGCGCCAGGTCAACAACTACGCCCTGGGCAACGACGTCGAGACCTCCCACCTGCTGGCCTGCAGAGGTCCTGACCCCGGAGGCAGCTGGTCCTCCCACCCGCCCCACAAGCACGACGAGAGCACCGAGGTCGAGCGGGTCCTGGAGAGATCTACTACTACCAGGTCCGCGCCGGCGAGGGCGACGCCGAGGCTTCGCGCTCCAGCGCATCTACCCCTCACCCGGCCACGACATCGACGTGTGCACCGAGGTGCGGCGGCGACGTCGTCGTCATGCCCCTACGGCTACCACGGGCCCTCCGTGGCGCCCCCTGGCACGACCTGTACCACCTCAACGTCATGGCCGGCCCGCCGAGGACTCCGTGTGGCTCATGACCGACGACCCCCACCACACCCTGGGTGCGCCAGACCTGGGAGGACCAGGAGGTCGACCCGCGCCTGCCCATGACCCCCATGAACGACTAGCCGATCCGCCTTTCGACCGCCCCACCACCTGAGAAGAGCAGAGAAGAACCACGATGAGCAACGAAGCCTACGCCGGCACGATCCGCCTGACGGTCGCCCAGGCCACCATCCGTTTCCTGTCCAACCAGTACTCGAGCGCGACGGCGTCGAGCAGCGCTCATCGCCGGGGCTCGATCTTCGGCCACGGCAACGTAGCCGCATCAGCCAGGCCCTCCTGCAGGAACGAGATCGCCCGCGCCGACGGCGAGCAGGAGATGCCCCACATCATGCCCTGTAACGAGCAGGGGCAGGTGCACGCGGCCGCCGCCTTCGCCAAGACCACCAACCGCCTCCAGACCTACATGTGCACGGCCTCCATCGGCCCGGGCTCCCTCAACATGGTCACCGGGGCCGCCCTGGCCACCACCAACCGCCTTCCGGTGCTGCTCTTCCCCTCCGACCAGTTCGCCACCCGCGTCCCCCGACCCCGTGCTCAGCAGCTGGAGGACCCCACCAGCCTGGACGTCGCTGTCACGACGCCTTCCGCCTCCGTCTCGCGCCTTCGACCGCATCAACCGGCCCGAGCAGCTCATCCCCTCGCTGCTGAACGCCGCGTATGCGCTCACCGACCCCGCCGAGACCGGCGCGGTCACCATCGCCATGCCCCAGGACGTCCAGGCCGAGGTCTTCGACCGCCCGTGGAGCTGTTCTGCAAGCGTGTGTGGCACGTGCGCCGCCCGGTGCCCGAGCCCGCCGCCCTTCAGCGCGCCGTCGCCCTCATCACAGCCGCCAAAGCGGCCCCTCATCATCGCCGGCGGCGGCACCATCTACGCCGGCGCCAGTGAGGAGCTGCGCGCCCTGGCCACCGCCACCGGCATCCCGGTGGGCGACACCCAGGCCGGCGAGGCGCCATCAACTCGACCACCCCAGCGCCGTGGGCGGCGTGGGCTCCACCGGCTGCGACTCCGGCAACCACATCGCCGACAAGGCCGACCTCATCATCGGCGTGGGCACCCGCTACTCCGACTTCACCACGGCCTCCAAGACGAGTTCAAGAACCCGACGTGAAGTTCGTGAACATCAACGTCACCCTTCGACGCCGCCAAGGAGAGCGCCGAGATGGTGGTGGCCGACGCCCGCGAGGCCCTGGCCGCCCTGGCCGAGGCGCTCGCGGATCTACCACGTCGAGGCGGCCTACCTCGAGGAGATCACCGCGGAGAAGGAGGCCTGGCTCAAGGCCACCGAGCGCTGCTACCACCTGACCACGGGCCCCTGCCCGCCCAGACCGAGTCTCCGGCGCCCTCAACGAGCTCATGGGGAGGAGGACGTGGTCATCAACGCCGCCGGCTCCATGCCCGGCGACCTCCAGGCCCTGTGGCAGGCCCGCAGCCCGCTGCAGTACCACGTGGAGTACGCCTTCTCCTGCATGGGGCTACGAGGTGCCCGCCGCGGTGTCAAGCTCCGCCCGCCCGAGGCTGAGGTGGTCGCCATCGTGGGCGACGGCACCTACCAGATGCTTCCCATGAGCTGGCCACCGTGTCCAGGAGAACATCAAGGTCATCTCGTCCTGCTGCAGAACTACGGCTTCGCTCCATCGGTGCCCTCTCGAGTCCCCACGGCTCCCAGCGCTCGGCACCAAGTACCGCAGGCGCGGCGAGGGCAGCCACCTGGCCGACGAGCAGGTCATCGACGGCGTCGACATCGCCGCCAACGCCCGCTCCTGGGGCCTGGACGTCCTCGAGGTCCACACCATCGCAGGAGTTCGAGGACCTACCGCCAGGCCGAGGCCTCCGACCGTCCCACGATGATCCACATCGAGACCGACCTCTACGGCCCCAACCCGCCCGGGTCGAGCTGGTGGGACGTGCCGGTCTCAGGTGTCTCCGAGCTGGAGTCCACGCAGCGCGCCTACGAGGAGTACCTGCGTGACCGCAAGCCTCAGCGTCACTACCTGCAAAGGCCACTACCTGGAGGGATCGCAGGTGAGCCGCGGTCAACGGCGCGCGCTCCTGCGCCGACCGCGACGGCGGGGGTCACGGCGAACGGCGCCGTGGACCCCCGCCGTGTGCGCTCGCCCTCCGGGGCGGGCGCCCCTTGACCACGGCCCAGCGGGACGCCAAGATCACGATGTGGTCAACGCCCCAGTATGTTCTGACAAAAATCGCACCGTTGGCCGTCTAGGGACGTTAGGGCTGGGGCACATGCAGGCGCTGGGCGCCCGGCCGGTCCGCCGCTGAGACGCGGTCTAAGTCCGGCCCTACCACCCCATAGGCGGGGCGGGTCCGCGAAACCGACAATCAGGAGTCGATAACGATGAGAACCATTGCGCACTGGGTTGACGGAAAGTACTACGAGGGAAACCCGGTCGGCCGCTTCGCCGTCGAGAACCCGGGAACCGGTGAGGTCGAGGCCGAGCTGCTCCAGGCCTCCGACGTCGACCTCGACCACGCCGTCGAGGTGGCCCGCCGCGCCCAGAAGGAGTGGGCGAAGGTCTCGCTGGCCAAGCGCACCGCCATCATGTTCCGCATGCGCCAGCTGGTCCTGGACCACTCCGACGAGATGGCCAAGATGATCGTGGCCGAGCACGGCAGAACTACTCCGACGCCATCGGTGAGATCGCGCGGGCGCGAGACCCTCGACTTCGCCACTGCCATCAACCTGGCCCTCAGGGGCGAGCACTCCTTCGACATCTCCACCGGCGTGGACATCCACACCCTGCGCCAGCCGGTCGGCGTCGTTGCCGGCATCTGCCCCTTCAACTTCCAGCCACTGGGTGCCCATGTGGATGCACCCCATCGCCATCGCCACCAGCAGCGCCTTCATCCTCAAGCCGGCCTCGGCCACGCCCTCGGCGGCACTGCTGACGGCCGAGCTCTACAAGGGAGGCCCGGCCTGCCCGACAGCGTCTTCAACGTCGTCTCCGGCAACCGCACCATGGTCTCCAGGTCCTGAGCACCCCGGCATCGACGCGATCTCGCTTCGTGGGCTCCACCCCGGTGGCCCATCGTCCAGAACACCGGCATCACCCACGGCAAGCGCGTCCAGGCCCTGGGCGGGGCGAACAACCACGCCATCGTCATGCCCGACTCCGACCTGGACTTCGCCGCCCAGCACATCTCCGCACTGCCGCCTTCGGGGCCGCCGGCGAGCGCTGCATGGCCCTGCCCGTCGTCGTGGCCGTGGGCGGCTGCGGACCGACCCGGCCCGCCGCGTCAAGGCCCACGCCGAGAAGATCAAGGTCGGCTACGGCATGGACGAGGGTGTCGAGATGGGCCCGAGTCATCGACGCCAAGTCCAAGGAGTTCATCACCGGACTCATTGACGACGCCGAGCCAGGGCGCCGAGGTCGTCCTCGACGGCCGCCCCCTGGTCATCCCCGGACACGAGAAGGGCCATTTCCTCGGCCCGACCATCGTCGACAACGTCCCCTGGAGTCCTCGCTCTACACCGAGGAGGTCTTCGGGCCGGTGCTCGCCATTGTCCACGCCGACACCTATGAGGAGGCCATCAAGCAGGTCAATTCCTCGCCCTTCGGCAACGGCGCGGCCATCTTCACCAACGACGGCGGCGTGGCCGTCGCTTCGAGCTCGACGTCGAGGCCGGCATGGTGGGCGTCAATGTCCGATCCGACGCCGGTGGCCTACTACTCCTTCGGCGGATGGAAGGAGTCGCTCCTGGGCGACACCCACATCCACGGCCCCGAGGGCGTGCGGTTCTACACCCGCGCCAAGGCCGTGACCACCCGTTGGCCCTCGGAGAAGACCTACGCCGCCACCATGTCCTTCCAGCGCGAGGAGTAGGCCTGGCGGCTCCGCCGCCCATCACCGCGGACGCACCGTAGACCCTCGAGGACGGATCCAGCAGGATGAGTCCGCGGGCCCTATGGTGCGTCCGCGCTTTGTCGGGACGGAGGCGCTCCCTACTTCCAGAGGTCCGCCATCGGGCGCCAGCGGCGCGCGGCCGCGGGAGGGAAGAGTGTCAGGACCCGGTGGCGCAGCGCGTCCAGATCGCCGAAATCGCTCCAGACGAAGCGTGCTCGGTGCGACAGCCGGGGACATTCCGCGCGGCCGGGTGCGTGTGTCTCCGGCCGGGGACCTTCGACGCCGTCGGGGACAGGATTCCCGTCCCCGCGCAGGATGTCCCCGGCCGGGAGATATTCACCCCATGCGCAGGATGTCCCCGCAGGTGAACTGCCGACTCGCGACTCAGAGCCAGGGCTGGGGTCAGGTCTCAGGGCCTAGGGGTGCGTCCTCGTGAGCAGGGGAGGACTCGGTGGCCAGGACGAGTGGAGGAGACGCTAGGGATCAGACCTCTTTGTTCTTACAAACCCCTAGATTGTTGGTCGGCGGGAGCGTATAGTGGATGTTACATCCGAAACGATTCGGAGAACGCCTCACGAAGGAGACAACGATGTCCAAAGCCGTCAACACCAACGACCCCAGGTACTCCAAGCTCACCATCGGCGTCTGCCCCGACCAGTGGGGCGTCTGGTTCCCCGAGGACCCCAAGCAGATGGACCCCCGTCAGGCCTGGGAGGAGATGGCCGAGGCCGGCTTCGAGGTCATCGAGACCGGCCCCTTCGGCTACTTCCCAACCGACCCCAAGGAGCTCCAGAAGTGGTGCGACGAGTTCGGCATGAGGGTGGTGGCCGGCACTGGCTGGGGCATCCTGCACAAGCAGGAGGCCTGGGAGACCACCCTCAAGACCTTCCGCGCCATCGCCGAGACCCACGCCGCCGTCGGCGCCGAGTACATCGTCCACCTGCCCCCGCTCTACCGCGATGACAAGACCTGGGAGTGGACCGACGACCGCGTCCTGTCCGACGACGCCTGGAAGCTCTACGTCGAGCATGCCAACGCCCTGGGGCAGATGCTCCTGGACGAGTACGGCCTCAAGATGGTCCTCCACCCCCACGGCGACTCCCACATCGAGACGCCCGAGGAGATCGCCCGCATCTTCGACGCCACCGACCCCACCTACGTCAACCTGTGCCTGGACTCCGGGCACGTCGTCTACGGCGGCGGCGACCCGGTCGAGCTGTGCCGGAAGTACCCCGAGCGCATCACCTACGTCCATATCAAGGCCTTCGATGAGGACATCACCCGCAGGCCCACGAGAAGGACTGGCCTTTCGGTGAGGCCGTCACCAAGGGAGCCTCGGTCTGTCCGCCCGCCGGCCTGCCCGAGATGCACGAGTTCGTCGACGCCCTGGCTGCCCTGGACAAGCCGATCTACGCGATCTGCGAGCAGGACTGCTACCCCTGCGAGCCCACCTTCCCCAAAGCAGAACGCCATCAACATGCGCACGTACCTGGCCGAGTGCGGCCTGGGACTGGCCTGAGGCCTCCTGCCACGTCAAACAACCGACCTACCACTGACACCACCTCAACGAGGAGACACACATGACTGTACGCATCGGACTCATCGGCGCCGGCGGCATGGGCCGCGCCCACCTGGCCCGCATCGCGGGCGTCCTGTCCGGCGGCGAGATCGTCGCCGTGGCCGACATCAACCACGAGGCCGCGGTCTCGGCCGCGCAGCCCTACGGAGCCAAGGCCTACGACAGCGCCGACGAGCTCATCAACGACCCGAACGTCGACGCCGTCCTCATTGCCACCTTCGGCAAGGTCCACGCCCCCGACGTCATCAAGGCCATCGAGGCCGGCAAGTACGTCCTGTGCGAGAGCCCTGGCCACCACCGCCGATGACTGCATCGCCATCATGGAGGCCGAGCAGAAGGCCGGCAAGAAGCTCGTCACCGTGGGCTTCATGCGCCGCTTCGACGCCGCCTACAACGAGATGAAGAAGGTTCTCGACGACGGCGACAACGGCCAGGCCCTCCTGGTCCACAACCGCCACCGCAACCCCACCGTGCCGGAGTCCTACACCTCGCGCATGGCCATCGACGACACAGCGATCCACGAGATCGACACGATGCGCTGGCTCCTGGGTGAGGAGATCGTCAAGGTGCGCGTCGAGCGCCCCAGGTCCACCACCCACCGCTTCGACCACCTCATCGACCCGGTCGTCGTCGTCATGTACACCGAGTCCGGCGTGCGCATCGACGACGAGGTCAACGTCAACCTGCAGTACGCCTACTCCATCGAGTGCGAGCTCGTGCTGGAGACCGCCGCGGTGAGGCTGGGAGACCAGGAGAGGATCCACATCCGCGATATCCACGGCAACCGCAACGCCATGTGCCAGTCGCACATTGACCGCTTCGAGGGCGCCTTCAACCGCGAGGTGCGAGGGTGGATCAACGCCGTGGCCCGCGACGAGCACACCGGCTCGACCTCCTGGGACGGCTACGCGGCCACCTCCGTGGTCGACGCGGCGGTTGCCTCGCTGGAGGACGAGTCCTCGCCGATGGTCGACGTCACGCTCATCGACAAGCCCGCCTTCTACGCCTGAAGTCTCCCGTCATCGTCCTCGCCGATGCGGCCGCCTGCTGGAGCGCTCGCGATTGCTGCGTGTTCGCAAGTGCTCCGGGGTCGCTCCCGGGGACGGTGACGGGTTCTGCCCGCCGCACTCGCTCCGGGGCCTGAGCCCCGCCTCCCGGGACGAGGACTCCTCGGCGGCAGAACGGCGTGCTCCCGCCACGCCGTCGAAGGATCTGAAAATACCCGCCCCAACCACTTCCCCAGACGCAATTGTCATGACATTATGGGGGTGCCGACAGGGATGTCGGCACCCGAGAGGAGACCTCCTTGGTAGACATCGCCCTTGACCCGAACATGTACTACCGCACCATGTCCACGGTGCGCACGCTCTACAAGGCCGCTGAGCTGGGCTTCGAGCACGTCGAGCTCTCACCCAACGCGGACTTCCACTTCTGGCACCACCGCCCCGCCGCCGACGACGCCTTCGTCGCCGAGCTCAACAAGGCCCAGAAGGAGACGGGCGTCAAGGTGCGCACCCTCAACCCGGTCTTCAACTGGTCCTCGCCCGACGAGGGGGAGCGGCGTGCTCAGGTGTCCAACTGGCGCCGTCTGCTCGAGCTCGCCGACCAGGTCGACGTCCGGGAGATCACCTCCGAGTTCTCCGGCGACCGCAACCAGGCCCGCCGCAGCGAGAGCAGTGGTTCCGCTCTATCGAGGAGCTCATCCCCGACTTCGAGCGCTACGGCATACGCCTCAACATGGAGGCCCACCCTACGACTTCGTCGAGCTGCACGACCCGCCCTGAACCTCGTGCGCGGGTCAACAAGGATTGGATCGGCTACGAGTTCTGCTGTCCCCACGCCTTCCACCTCTCCGACGGTGCCGGCGACGTCGAGCGCATGATCCGCACCGCCCACGAGGCCGGCAAGCTGCGTGAGGTCCACATCGCCGACGGCTTCAACCACCGCGCCAACGACGGCAATCGCTACATCGTCAACCCGCCCGGCGCCGACGTCACCGTCCACCAGCACAACGAGGTCGGCAACGGCGAGGGTCGACTGGGACGCCGTCTTCTCCACGCTGCGCGACATCGGCTTCGACGGCGTGCTCTCCGTGTGCGTCTTCGGCTGGCACGAGCACGCCGACGACATCAACCGTCGAGTGCTGGCCAGGCTCCGCGAGGAGCTCGGCTGACCCTCATCGGTCCTCGCCACCCCCGATGAGGGCCGCTCACGCTGCCGGCTCCCGCCCCTGCGCTGCGGGCGGTGACCGGCGACCGGACAACCGCTCCACCCAGCAGCGTCTCTTTCGCTTCCGCCAACGATGGCGGACGACACAGGAGTTCCTTCACGTCCACATCACCCACTTCTGCGGCGCAGTACACGCCGGAGAGGATCCAGGAGCTGGTTGACCAGACCCCGCGTCGGGTCCGAAGCGCTCGCTGGGACTCATCGCCCTGGTCGCCACCCTCGGCTCGCTGCTCTTCGGCTACGACACCGGAGTGATCTCGGCCGCGCTGCCGTACATGTATCTGCCCACGACGCCAGTGGCCTTCAGATCAACTCACTGGAGGAGGGTCTCGTAGGGACCTTCCTGTGCCTGGGTGCCGCGCTGGGAGCCTCAGTCGGCGGCAAGCTCTCCGACAAGTACGGGCGTCGTCACAACATCACGCTCCTGGCAGCGGTCTTCTTCTTCGGCGCGCTGGGGTGCACCTTCTCCCCGAACATCTGGGTCCTCTATTTCTTTCGCATCGTCCTGGGCTTCGCCGTCGGTGGCGCCTCGGCGACGGTTCCGGTCTTCCTCGGTGAGACGGCTCCCAAGCGCATCCGTGGAACGCTCGTGGCCGTGGACCAGATGATGATCGTCTTCGGTCAGTTCCTCGCCTTCTCGATGAACGCGGTCCTGACCCAGATCCACGGCGGACCGGAGGTCACCGTCGCCAAAGACGTCGTCAACAGCTCCGGTGAGGTTGTCGCCAAGGCTGGCGAGACCGTTTCCTGGGAGTCGGTCCAGCACCTGGCCAACGTCGTCGTCGAGTCCGGTAACGGCACGACCTGGCGCTACATGCTTGTGCTGGCCTCGCTGCCGGCCATAGCGCTGTGGATCGGCATCCGCCTCATGCCGGAGTCCTCGCGCTGGTACGTCGCCAACCTGCGCATCGCCGAGGCCATCGGCTCCCTCAAACGGGTGCGTGACGAGTCCAAGGATGGCTCCATCGCCGACGAGGTCGACGAGATGCTCGAGGTCCAGCGCAAGGAGGCCAGCCAGGAGAAGTGGGGCCTGGCGCAGATCATGGGCGTCAAGTGGACCCGGCACCTGCTCATCATCGGCATCATCCTGGGCCTGGCCGACCAGCTCACCGGCATCAACACGGCCATGTACTACACGCCCAAGGTGCTCTCCGCGGCCGGCTTGCCCATGAGCGACGCGATCTCCCTCAATGTCGTCTCCGGATTCATCTCCTTCGTGGGGTCGGCCGTGGGGCTGTGGCTGGTCACCAAGTTCGCCCGGCGGCACGTGGGCATCTACCAGGAGGCCAGCATCGTGGTCTCCCTGGGCCTCCTGGCCGCGGTCTTCTTCTTCCTCATCCAGCCCTACCAGGACGCCGACGGCAACATCAAGGGTGCCCCCGCCTTCGCCCCTTACCTGGTGCTGCTCATCGTCTCCCTGTTCGTCTTCGCCAAGCAGTCCGGAACGGTCACCTGGGTCCTTGTGGCGGAGATCTTCCCCGCCAAGGTTCGCGGCACGGCCATGGGGTTGGCTGTCGGTGCTCTGTGGATCGCCAACGCGATCGTCGCCCTGGTCTTCCCCATCATGATGGAGAAGCTCGGGGGAGCGGGCACCTACCTCATCTTCTGCCTCATCAACGTGTTCTCCCTCGTCTTCTACATGAAGTACGTGCCCGAGACGAAGTACCACTCCCTGGAGGAGCTCGAGGAACGCTTCGAGAAGGAGTACAGCTGAGGCCTTGGGTGAGAAACTGCGGCAGTGGCTGGTGGAGCCGAACCGAACGGATTGAATCGACTGTCAGGCTCTGACGCACTGTTGCAGTTCCCCTTCCGGCCTTTCCCTGATCAGGCAACTCCCCTTCCCAACTGAGCCCAACACATTTCTGCCGCCCATGACGTACACGGTGACCGGTCCATGAACCCGCATCCGCCGCGCAGCGCGCCACCCGCTCCGCTCCGCCTCAGCCTGTACGCCTGGGCGGCAGGGCCTGTTCCTCGGCGCCCTGGAAGGGTGCTGGCCATCGGGGTCGCCGGCGCGCGCGGCAGCGCTCTGCCCTGGTCGGCGCCGTTGCTGCGGCGATGGTGCTGGGGACCGTCACCGGCCGCCCTCTTGCCCGGTACCTGGGGCGACGGCGAATGGGACTGCTCATGGGCGCTCTGGCAGTGCTGGGCGCCGGGGTCGCAGCCGGGCTCGGCGGCGTCGGCCTGATCGGGGCGGGCCTGGTGGGCCTAGCGGTGGGCGGGGTGCTCGTCGTGGCGCCACTGGTCTGCCACGAGCTCTCCCTGAGGGGGCACAAGCGACTCATGCCGCAGGCCATGGCCCTCGGCCCGGCCGGGGCCGGCGTCGTGGTTCTGGCGGCCTGGTGGGAGTCCTCGCGGCTCCTCATCGCCTGGGTGGTGGTAGCCGTCGCCGCGCTGGCGTACCTGGTCGGTGCCCCTGCTCCTGCCCGAGAGCCCGGTCTGGCTGGTGCGGCAGGGGACGCGACGTTGAGGCCTTCGAGGCGCTGCGCCGCCTGCACGGGACCCTGGAGGCCTCCGTGGCCATCGACTGGACCCGCCTGGATGCGGAGATGATGGCCGAGCAGCAGGCCATGTCTCCCGGCGAGCTGCGGGTGCCCGAGGTGCGTGCCGCCGTGCTCACTGGCGCCGTCCTCATCATCGCCCAGGAGGCGCCCCTGGGGGCGGCGGCCCTGGTCCTCGCCCCACTGATCGCCACCGAGCTCGGGCTCGCACCCGCTGCGATCGCCATAAGCGCCGGGACCTGGATGGGACTGGCACTCTTGCCCTGGCGCTGGTGACCCGGGTCGAGCGGCTGCGATTCCTGCAGGGTGGTGCTGGGAACGGTCGTCGCCGTCCTGGGGGCCACCTTCCTGGTGACCGGCATGACTCTCGGGGGCGTGGGCGGCGCCTGGACGATCATCGTCTCCCTGACGATCCTGGTCGCCAGCCAGTCGGTGTTGGTCCTGCCGGCCTGTCAGGGGGCGATCGACCCGCGGATCCCGCCCTGGCTGGTGGAGGCGCAACGGCGCGCCTCGGCGACCGGAGGGGTCCTGGCGCGTGCCGGAGTCCTCCTGGCCTCACTGCTCATCGTGAGCTACCTCGGGACCCGCGCCCTGTTCTGGGTGGTCTTCACGCTGTCGGTGCTCAGCGTCGCCGTCGTGCTCCTGCGCCTGCCGCGCGAGCTGAAAGTCTAGGGGAGTGCGAGCGCGGGGCGTCTCTGAGGGCAGCGTCAGCGCATCCGACTTCAGGCCTATGATTTGTCAGGACAAATATCGTATGGTGGGGCGTGGCCGAGGAGGCCACTCGGCGGCCCGACGTCGTCGACACCTGACAGAGAGGCACCTGAGCATGACGAGCAATGAGGCGGTCCAGGCCTCACAGACAACCGTGTCCATCCCTGAGACCATGAAGGCCGCGGTCCTGCGGGACCACGAGGTCGGCCTGCAGATCGAGACCCTGCGCACCCCCCGGCCCAAGGCAGGCGAGGTCCTCATCAAGGTGGCCGCCTGCGGGCTGTGCCACTCCGACCTCCACGTCATCGGCGGCGCCATTGCCTTCCCTCTGCCGGCGGTGCTCGGCCACGGGTCTCCGGCACTATCGTGGAGCTCGGCCCCGGCAACGAGCACACCGGCTTGACGGTCGGGCAGAAGGTGGCCGGCGGCTTCCTCATGCCCTGCGGCCAGTGCGACGCCTGTGCCTCGGGGCGCGACGAGCTGTGCGGCCCCTTCTTCGACCTCAACCGCCTCAAGGGCTGTCCTCTACGACAGCACCACTCGCCTGGCGACCCTCGATGGCGAGCCGGTGGCCATGTACTCCATGGGCGGCCTGGCCGAGTACGCGGTCATCCCCTCCACCGCCGTGGCCCCCGTGCCCGACACCATCGACATGGTGCCGGCGGCCATCCTGGGCTGCGCCGCCATGACCGGTTACGGGGCCGTGCGTCGCGGCGCCGACCTGCGCTACGGGGAGACCGTCGCCGTGGTCGCCACCGGCGGCGTGGGCACCAACATCGTCCAGATCGCCCGGGCCTTCGGCGCCAGCCAGGTCATCGCCATCGACGTCGATGACGACAAGCTCGCCCCCATGCTCGACTACGGGGCCACGGCCGTGGTCAACTCCGTCACCCAGGACGCCCGCGAGAGGTCTTCCGGCTCACCGGCGGCAAGGGCTGTGGACGTCTCCTTCGAGGCGCTGGGCATCCCCGCCACCTGGACCACCGCCCTGGACGTGCTGGCCGATGGTGGCCGCATGGTGCCGATCGGACTGGGGGCTGGCGTGCAGACCGCCGGGTGGAGATCAACCGCACGGTGCGCCGCTCGCAGTCGATCCTCGGCTCTACAGGGCGCGCACCCGCCAGGACCTGCCGGCCGTCGTCGACCTGGCCGACAAGGGCGTCATCAACTACCGCGATGTCGTCTCGCGCCGTCTGCCCCTGGAGAGGCCGGCGCCGGCTACACCGCGCTGCGCAACCGCGAGATCCAGGGGCGCGCTGTCGTCGACATGTCGCTGTGATCCCAGCCGGTCAGTCCCGGTTGTCGGGGCTTGACCGCGCCCCTCATCCTCGCGCCTCCTGCTCGGGCCTTGCCGGCTGAGCAGGAGGCGCAATGCTACTCCGAGCCGAGGTCGGACATGCTCCGTGTCCAAATCGGTGACAAAGAGCCCGTGGTCCGATCGGACCGTCAACGGAACCGCGGAATCATGCGGTTTCTTATTGGCGCTGTGAGTCTGGGGCCCTCCTTTGTATCCGATTTGGACATCTTGGTGTCGCTGCGGTGCGTCACAGGCCGCGGAGGGCCGCTGACTGACTAGTGTGACCATCGCAAGGAGCGAGGGAGGAGCCCTGTATGTCCACTGAGCCGGAGCGCACTTTGGAGCGCAACAAGGAGAACGTCAAGGCCTTCTATGACCTGATGTTCAATCAGTGTCGGCCGAGGGAGGCGCTGGAGCGCTACGCCGGCGACGAGTACCGGCAGCACAACACTCATGTGGCCGACGGCAAGGAGGCCTTCGTCGAGTACTTTGAGCGGATGGCTCGCGACTACCCTGGCAAGAGCGTGGAGTTCGTGCGTGCTTTCGCCGAGGGGGACTACGTCATCCTGCACTGCCACCAGCGGTGGCCGGGGTCGGATGACTACGCGGGCATCGACATCTTCCGCCTTGATGAGCGTGGCCGGATCGTGGAGCACTGGGACGTGCTCCAGGTGATCCCGGAGACCTCTGCCAACGACAACGGCATGTTCTGACTCCGGCGCGGGCGCCGGCGCGTCAGTTCTGCGCCAGCGCCTTCCAGGCCTCAATGCTGGCGGCGATGTCCCCGGGGACGGCGATGGAGCGCTGCGTAATCTGTCGGGGGATCTCCGGCTCCTGGTTGAGGGTGGCGAAGACGGCCGAGGAATTGGCGTAGGTCCGCTGCCAGAACGGGAACTTGATGAGTGAGGGCGTGTTCCACCCCACCCCGATCTCCAGGTAGAGGACCCGATCCGACTCGTGCTCGGACAGGAACCGGCGGTATCGCTCAGCAGCGTCGTGCCACTGCTCGTCCTCCACGAAGGTGCCGTCCACCCGCAGGTTCATCGCCGCAGGTTCCTTGCACCTGGGGCATACGGGCAACAACGATGATGGAATGCGCAGGTCCCGCTGCCGCTCCACCATCTCTCGCACGGCCGACTCGTTGGACCACGTCCCGGCGTGGCAGGGGACGGAACACTGCCACAGTCCATAGTCGCCCTGAGTGGCGAAGACGAGCGACTCGTCGAAGCCGTTGCGGGCGAAGGCGTGGTCGACGTTCGTGGTGATGACGAAGTAGTCCGTGTCCACCAAACCATTCAGGATGGCCCTCAGGTCCTGGTAGAGGGGGAGGATGGGCTCGTCGTAGCGGTTGGCCATGATGTGCCGGGACCAGTACGCCCACCGGTGCTCCGGCGTTGGGAAGGGTAGAACCGGAGGAGTACATGTCTCTCAGGCCGAACTGCTCGATGAAGTCAGGGAAGAGGCGTGTGAATCGGGGGCCTGAGTAGGACAGACCTGCTGCGGCCGACAGTCCCGACCCGGCACCGAGAACGACGGCGTCGGCCTGGGAGGCTGCGTCGGCTAGACGCCGGATCGCCTCTGAGCTCTCAGCGGTCAGGGTCGAGGAGGTCGCGGTAGATCGATTCGTCGATTGGATCGAAGACATTGAAGACCACCTTTGTCAGTGACTGGAAACGGGGGAGCAGCTCGCGGACGGTGCGGACCGCGACGGCGGCGGCCTCGGCCTTGGGGTAGCCGAAGATGCCGGTGGAGATGCAGCACAGCGCGATGCTGGTGGCCCGCAGATCCTCGGCAGCGAGCAGGCAGGAACGGTAGGAGGAGGCCAGGAGCGCCTCGTGCTCAGCGGTTGGCTTGCCTTGCACGATCGGCCCGACGGTGTGGATGACGTGGGCGGCTGGCAGGTGGTAGCCGCCGGTCACGGTTGCCGTGCCGGTGGGCTCGGGACGGCCTCGAGCGGCCATGATGTCTGCGCATTCCTGGCGTAGTCCGGGGCCGGCGGCCGAGTGGATGGCATTGTCGATGCAGGCGTGCAGCGGCTGGAAGCATCCGAGGAGAGCGGAGTTCGCCGCGTTGACGATCGCATCGGCCCGGATCGTTGTGATGTCGCCGCGCCACAGAGACAGGCGCGGGTCCACCTCCGTTCCCGGCAGGCTGAGGGGCGTCAACGGTTTCTCGCTCGGCCGCCTCGGCAGCCAGGAGCCGCTCCAGTGAACAGTTTCAGCTCAGGGGATAGTGGAATGGCGGGTCGCATGGCGAGCAGGGCCCTGCAGTGCCAGTCGGCGCCGACCAGGGTCGCCGGCCGAGACGGTGTCCAGGAGCTGCTGGCAGTTGGGCTGTTCCTGAAGCAGGAGGGCCAGCGATGTATCAACGAGGGTGCTGCGCTGAGACTGCGTCAATGGACCTGGAGACATATGATCCTCTCACCGATGACGGGTGAGATGACTTAGTTACTATTGGATAGTAGGTGTTAGACAGAAACCCAGGAAGGTGGATGTCGCGTGGCGTCCGTCATGGAGCGCTCAGCCGTCGCTGCGTCGACAGGCAGTGACGTGCCTGCGACAGGGGGTGCTTCTGGGGTGTGAGAGAGGGGCGCCGCCTGTACGGTGCCCCTCGAGTTTCATGGCTGCGCGGGCTTCCTTGGCCGCGCAGCCTCGTTATTTCTGCGCCCTTGCTGGGCTGGGTCCGAGTCCTGCGTTGCTTGTGGTGCGTGGTCCGGATCCGGTGGAGCTCCAGTGAGCTCGTTGGAGTCGTCTACGCTCAGCGGGCCTCGAGGAGGTTGATGCCGGTGTAGATGCCCACGCCCATGGTGATCGCGGCCAGGACGGAGGAGGCGAACATGAGGGTCGGGATGCCGGTGACGGCGCCGACAACAGCCATGACCATGACGGCGACCATGACGGCGATCATGGCGACGGTGAAGGTGAGGCGGTTGGCGTCGGTCTGCGTGCCGGTGGTCGCCTGGGTGTCGGTGGTGGAAGCGGCGGTCTCGACGGTCTGGGTGGGGCGCTCGGTGGTGGTGGCGGTCATGTGAGTGTTCCTCTCGGTGCGTGTCGAGCAGGTCCGCCTGACCGTGAGTCGTGCGTCCCTGCACGACGGTGTGCAGCCCGTGGGCTGGACGGAGGTTTCTCCGTCACGTAGAACTCTAGGAAGCCGCCACCTAATTGTCTAGACAAAGGATCGTGACGTGTGTTGCGCCGATGGATCGTGGAACACAGGGCGTCGCGGGGAGAGGGGGCGTTCTTAGAGGGGCGTGCCCGAACGCGGTGTCATGGAGGGGATTCCCTGTCCTGGTAGGGCGTTGAGGATATCAACGTCACGCTGGTTTTGATACGGGAGCGCGACCTGTGCGGCAGGAGTGCGGCGTCAACCACTGGTCTAGTCATCCTGTGATGGCGGGTAGCGCCGAGAGGCGGCGTCGTTGCCGGCCGGCAGGGCGGAAGGCGGCGGGATGCCGCCCCGGCTATTCTGTTCCGGTGACGACCAGCCAGACTTCTTCCAGCGCCGTCGGCCCCGTCCTCGTGGTGGACTTCGGCGCCCAGTACGCCCAGCTCATCGCCCGCCGCGTGCGCGAGGCCGGTGTCTACTCCGAGATCGTGCCCCACTCCATGGATGCTGCCGCCATGCTGGACAAGCAGCCGTCGGCCATCATCCTCTCCGGTGGCCCCTCCTCGGTCTACGCCGACGGCGCCCCTTCCGTTGACCCGGCCCTCTTCGACGCCGGAGTGCCGGTCCTGGGGATCTGCTACGGATTCCAGGCCATGGCTCAGGCTCTGGGCGGAACGGTCGGACGCACTGGCACCCGCGAGTACGGGCACACCCCCGCCCGCGTGGAGGAGGGCTCCTGCCTGTTCGACGGCACCCCGGACGATCAGGTGGTGTGGATGAGTCACGGTGACGCGGTCCAGGCCGCTCCCGAGGGCTTCACGGTCACCGCCTCCACCTCCCAGACGCCGGTGGCCGCTTTCGAGAACCCTGGCCGCCGCCTCTACGGGTTGCAGTGGCACCCCGAGGTCCTCCACTCCGAGCACGGGCAGGCCGCCCTGGTCAACTTCCTGCACAAGGAGGCGGGACTGCCGGCCACCTGGACGCCGGACAACATCATCGACGAGCAGGTGGCCCGCATCCGCGAGCAGGGTGGGCGACGCCCACGTCATCTGCGGCCTGAGTGGAAGTGGACTCCTCCGTGGCCGCCGCCCTCGTCCACCGCGCCATTGGCGACCAGCTCACCTGCATCTTCGTCGACCACGGCCTGCTGCGCGCCGGTGAGCGCGAACAGGTCGAGCACGACTACGCCGAGGGCATGGGCATCCGCGTCATCACGGTCGACGAGACCGAGCGCTTCCTGAGCGCCCTGGCCGGCGTCACCGAGCCGGAGGCCAAGCGCAAGATCATCGGCCGGGAGTTCATCCGCTCCTTCGAGGCCGCCCAGCGCCGCGTCATCGAGGCCGTCGGGGCCGAGGGCGGCGAGATCCGCTTCCTGGTCCAGGGGACCCTGTATCCCGACGTCGTCGAGTCCGGTGGGGAGAGGTGCCGCCAACATCAAAGAGCCACCACAACGTGGGTGGCCTGCCCGAGGACCTCGACTTCGAGCTCATCGAGCCGCTGCGCGAGCTGTTCAAGGACGAGGTGCGTGCCATCGGCCGCGAGCTGGGCGTGCCGGAGAAGATCGTCGCTCGCCAGCCCTTCCCGGGCCGGGGCTGGGCATCCGCGTCATCGGCGAGGTAACGGCCGAGAACCTGCGTGTGTGCGGGCCGCCGACGCCATCGCCCGTGAGGAGCTCACCGCCGCTGGGCTCGACGACGAGATCTGGCAGTGCCCGGTGGTGCTGCTGGCCGATGTGCGCTCCGTGGGGTGCAGGGGCGACAGGGCGCACCTACGGCCACCCATTGTTCTGCGGCCGGTCAGCAGCGAGGACGCCATGACGGCGGACTGGACCCGCCTGCTACGACGTCCTGGCGCGCATCTCCAACCGGATCACCAACTCCGTGCCGGAGGTCAACCGGGTGGTGCTCGACTGCGAGCAAGCCCCAGGGCACCATTGAGTGGGAGTGACGGGAGAGCCAGGACGACTGGCCGCCGTCTGCTGGGCCCCGCCGGTGCAATGCGCCGGCGGGGCCTTGCTGTGCTCGTTGGTGGGCGCGAGCGGGGGTGCCTGCCGGTCCCGCTTGGCTGGCTGGGATCTGCAGATGTGCGGGCGGCTGCGGGCAGATGGGGCGCTGGGGGTCGGCCCCATGCCATCGAGGACTGCGATTCTCGTCGAGGACGTACGTAGTCCCCCAGATGACTGGGATTCCCCGCAGTGGTCTGGAGGAGAGTCAGTCCTCGTAGAGAAAAGTACGTCCTCGATCCGGTGAGACCTGGTTGGGGCGGTGACTGAGCGAGCCGCGGGGGTGGTGGGTGCTCCTCTCAGGGTCAGAAGAGGCTTTGTGAAATCACTGCTAGATCAATAAAATATGCGACTTTCGTGCTTTGGAAAGAGACAAAAAGTAGAGATAATTTGAAGGTTGAATGATTATTGAATTCCATCTCTCCCGAAGGGATGGTAGTGCTACGATCGCGTCCATAAAAGCACGTCAATGGAAGTATAGAAGTGTCTGCCCCAGCAGGTTGGTATGACGATGGATCGGGTCAGCAACGATGGTGGGATGGTCGCGCATGGGGCGTCTACGCGCAGGACGTCTCCTCTGTCCAGCTGGAGGCTCGTCCCTCGGGGACTGGCCAGGTGTCCGCTCCAGTTGGGCGGCCGGTGAAGGAGCCTGGAATACTCAACGCCCTGGGGCAGGGCTGTCAAGAATGCGGCGGTTGAACAAAAGAGTCTGGCGATCGGGGCGCTGACTGCCGGGCGAGGGCGCGCCGGGAGACGTGAGGAGCGTGAGCGGCAGGAGCGTCTTCGGCAAGCCGGGAGTGTGCTCGGATGGCAGGGAAGGAGGGTGACGGGTGGCAGATTTGGGGATTCGGAGATTGGAGATCTATCAGAACGGATATGTGCGCGTTGCCGGACCCAGTGAGGATGGGCGTCCGTGCCGGATAGACGAATCGACCCCTTAGGAATCCCGATCTCCATATCGTTTGAGCGTCCTGATAGTGGCAGCTCTGTGGTGACTGGGGCGGTGGCTGCACCATCGGTTGCGACGGCCGGAACTGCGGTCAAGGTAGTGTCGATGATTGCGAAACGTCACCCTGTAGGGATGGCGGTTTCGGGTGGTATTGGCCTTGCTGCCGCAGGGGCTGGTACGGTTGCTAAAATCATGTCGGCGAAGGCTGTCCTGACTATTACCACTGATCAGAGAGTTCATGTGCTGACGAATCAGGCGAAGCATCCGACAGCGGGTATCTCAATGCCCAGAAAAGACCATGAGAGTGTCGGCGCCGTCCTGGAGCAAACAGGTAACTCGGTGCTGACCGCCCTGGGGCGTGGACCCGCGGTGTCGAACGCTCCTGCTCTTCCCTCCGGTCAGGTCGAGACACCTCAGAGGGTGAGTTCTCCGAGCATGTCTACTGAAGATGTCGCGAAACGTCTGCGTGAGTTGGCTGAGCTACGCGAGGAAGGCATTCTGGATGATACCGACTTCGCCATCGCTAAGCGTCAGTTGCTGGGGAAGCTCTAGGAGGCTTATTCACGGGGCTAGCCGACGCTGACGTCTGCGCAGGTTACGTACCTTCAACGGATGCTGTGAGTATGCCTTTAGGGCTGTTGTTGTGCGCCGTCGTCGACCAACTTGCAGAACGGTCTCCTTGTGCTGAGCCTAGGCCTGCCTGTCGAGGACTGCGATTCTCGTCGAGGACGTACGTATCCCCCAGATGGCTGGGATTCCCCCGCAGTGGTCTGTAGGAGAAGTTAGTCCTCGTAGAAAAGTACGTCCTCGATCCGGTGAGACCTGGATGTGGGTCGGCGATTGCGTGACTACAGGAATGTTGGGTGCTTGTCTGAGTGTCGGCTGGAGCTTTGAAAAATTGTCGACAGATCGATAGTGGATTATAAGTCCTGTGTTTCGATGGAGGTTGAGTCTGGGGTGAATGATTGCTGGCGCCGACTTCTTTCGGGGTTCGCAATAGTTCTGTGATCGCGTCGTCAAGGCCGAGTGGTGGATGTGCGTAAATGCCTGTCCTGGCGGGTGGTGCGATGCTGCTGATGGTCGTGACCATATTAAGTTTCATTCGGCAGGTTAGTGGCCGTTTTGGAATGTAGTAATTCTGAATTCTGTGCTTCTGTGCATGCTGTCTGGGTGTTGCTCTGACTACGATGAGCAGTGCAGCGGGTGTCGCTGCATTCGTTTGTCTCGTTTCGACATACTGTCGAATATCAGGAGCCACAATGTCGTATCCTCCTCAGTCCACCTCTCCCAGCAGTACCCGCCTCTAAAGATCAGGTTCCTGTGCCCTATGCAGCAAGCACCTGCGCCGGTGAAGAAGGGCGCAACTACCGTGGGCATCGTTGCTCTGGTGATGGCGGTCATCGGGTTCATCTTCACCTGCATCCCTGGAGCCCTCATCGTCGGCTGGATCCTGCTGCCAATCTCCTTCATCGTCGGTTTGGTGGGACTCTTCCGAAAGGGTGAGGCCGTTTGGCCTGCAATCACCGCGGTGATCGTCTCGGTGGTCGGAACCATCGTCGGTGTCTTTGTCTTCCTGGTGGTTGTCGGCAACGCTGTCGATGAGGCGATGTCCTCCACGAGCGCCGTCTCTGCGTCACCGGCTCCCGATGGGGCGTCGTCGAACTCAGGAGGATCGGGTGCTGCGGACTCCGCACAGGGAAAGACTCAGGAGAACCCCTCACCCGCTCCGTACCGAGATCTCCAGCAAGGAATGGAAAGTGGTGATCAACTCGGTCACCTTCAACGCTAACGATGCGGTGGCCTCGGCCAACCAGTTCAACGAGCCTCCCGCTGAAGGGAAGGAATACGTTCTCATCAACTACACCGCCACCTACATCGGCAACGACCCAGCCGGAGAAACGCCCGCCTTGTGCTGGTCGACTTCGTGACAGCGGAAGGTGTCACCATTGACGGTGCCGACTCCCTCGTCGCCGCCCCGGACGCCATCGACTCTACGACAGTGCTGTACAGGGGCCAGCGTCTCAGGTAACGTCGTGCGCGCGGTACCGTCGGCCAACGCCCAGGGGCGGGGTTCTTGCGGTGACTCCCGGTCTTCTGGCCGACAAGGTCTTCGTCGCCGTGAAGTGACGACGGCGGTGCGAACCCGCAGGGGCTGACGGTGGGGCCGGCCACCACCTGGTGACCGGCCCCAACGTCGTATGGGACGGGTGCGCCTGCGCCCTACAGGGCCGACCGGGCCCGGGCGCGTCCCACGGCCACGGCGACGGAGAAGACCGCGACGGCGAACAGGGCGCAGATCCCGCAGTCCACCAGCAGCGGGCCAATGACGTCGGCGGACATGGGGAGTCGCCTCGTACGCCCCGGAGATCGCCCGGTCCGCCCAGTATCCGGGCGTGAGCCTCGCCACCGGGCGAGCGAGTCGGGCAACGACTCGATGGGCACCCGCCCCACCCAGGAAGGACAGGGCCATGCCGCCGATGTTGGCTACGGCGTTGGCTGCGTGCTGACCCAGACTGATCTGCCCCATGAGGAATCCGATCGAGACCGCCACGAGGCGTGTAGCCGCCTCACAGCCGCAGCGACCACCCCCAGAAGCGGTGCCGACGTCGCCACACTGTCCAGGCCGAAGACCGCCACTCCCAGCCCGAAGACCCACAGCACCCCGGCGAGCCCCACCACGAGGCACGCGCTCAGCAGCCCGAGGCTGCGGACAGTGCCGCGCACCGAGGTGGCCTCGAGCCGAGCGCACCGCCCGGCGCCCCAGCGCCGCCATCAGCGTGGAGATCGTGACGACCGCGAATGCCATGAGCGGGTGAGGAGAACCTGGCGTGGGTGACAAGGCTGTGCGGCAGGGGTTTGGCGTCGGGGTGACCCGCTTCGCGGGGGCGGGTGGTTCATCGTCTCCGTGGCCAGGGAGACGGCCCGGGCCAGGTCATCCGTGACGGTCGACAGGGTAGTCGCTGACCTGCCCCACGTGGGAGTCGGTGCGCATTCATGAGCGCTCCGGACGCCGACTCATACCTGATGACCGTGTCCATGCGGGCGGCTCGGCGCTCTCGCGGGCCGCCTGCTGCAGCCTCTGCCCGTAACCGGCAGGAATGACGAGGATGTAGCTGATGCGGTTCTGCGCGGTGGCGTCCTGGAGGGCCTCCTGGAGTCCTCAAGCGGCTGAGCCTCGCCGACGGACTCGACGTAGTCCTTGACCCCGCGGGAGATTGCGGAGCCATCGCGGTCGATGACGGCCACACTCGCCGTGGCGGTGGTGACCTTATCAGAGTGGTCCTCCGACTTGGCCATTCCGGTCAGCAGGCCGAACAGGCTCCAGCACCACCAGGTAGATGAGGATGTACAGCCGAGTGAGCCACAACTCTCACACATGTCTTAAAAGAGTGCTCATGGGTCATCCTCCTTGCGCGGATCAGGGCGATAGTCAGGAACAGGCACGTCATCCCCAGCAGGACTGCGCAGCTGCGGGGCGAAGGGGCGCCAGGAGTCGTAGTACAGGAGCCTGTAGAAGCAGCGGGCCGTCTGCCACAGGGGATTGGCATGCGCCAGCAGCGGTGCGTGCTGCTCGATGGAGCTGGCCAGGGACTGGGATGCGGGCCCGTACAGGCCGGTGAACAGTGACAGCAGGGACGTGAAACCGGAGATCATCCCGATCTCCAGGTGGGCCAGCGTCCCCAGGGCGGCGTGCCTGCGCTCGCCATGAGGCTGCAGACCCCCGATCGCCACGAGGCAGCAGGAGCATGTGGGGCCCGGGTGTCCACGCCCACGACCGAGGCCATGAAGGCGAAGGCGATGAGCAGGCAGGCCAGCACGCACACCCAGGAGGCCGCAAGCGTGGCCGTCAGGACCTTCCAGCGGGGCAGACCCGCCAGGGTCTGCCGGGCGCCCACCGGTGAGACGGCCATGATTCCCTTCACAGCCACCAAGGCCACAGTCGTCCCCATACCGCAGGCGAAGGCCAGCAGCGCGAAGTAGTAGTGGGTCTCCGGCTTGACGGGGGAGGGCGTCACCGAGATCGAGCGGGTGAAGGCCTGATCGGTCTCCAGCGCGGCTAGCTTCTCAGGATGGGCCCCCGCCTTGGCCAGGGCCGCGTACTCGGCCCGCCTCTGGGTGTAGGAGTCCATAACCACTCGCAGCACCCGAGTCGTCTCGGCCTCGTTGCCCTTCTGCGTCACGTGCAGCACGGGCTGGCCGTCCTCGACGGCGAGATACCCGTTGGTCTCCCCCCGTTTCGCGGCGGTCTCGGCCTGCGCGGTCGTGGAGTGGGTGACCTTCTTAAGGAGGTGATGATCGGCGTCGTCGGAGGAGATACGCTCCACGACGGCGTCCAGCCCTGGAGCGGCCCGGTAGGCCCTCGTCCTGGACGACGCCGAAGCTCGTGGGGTGGCCTCGTAGACCTTGTCCAGGTTGGAGAACATGGCCATGAAGATGAGGGACAGGACGATGGGGATGCCGAGCGTCCACACGAGCAGGACCCGGTCTCGCAGGAGCCTGAGCACTTGATACAGGAAGACGGTCAACATCTCAGGCCGCCTCGTCTCGCAGGGCCCGCCCTGGTGATCTCCAGGAAGACGTCGTTGAGGGTCAGGGGCTCGGAGGTCACCCGGCCGCAGGTCGCCCCGCCGCGTCCAGCGCCCCTCATGACATCGGTGAGGTTGTGAGCCCCAGAGCACTCGATGAGCGCCTCACCGTCCTGGTAGGTGGCCGTGCGCACATGCTCCAGGCGGCGCAGGCTCTCAGGGGCCTCCTCGCCCAGCGGGGCGGGGTCGACGACCTCCACCCGGATGCGTTCACCGGTGCCGATCATGGCCTTGAGCTCGTCGGAGGTGCCGGAGGCCACCCTGCCGGCCACGGTCCATGATGACGATCCGGTCGCACAGCTGCTCCACCTCCTCCATGTAGTGGCTCGTGTAGATGACGGTGGCGCCGCGCCTCGTTGAGACGCTTGATGCCGTCGAGGATGGCGCCCCGGCTCTGCGGGTCGACGGCGACCGTGGGCTCATCGAGGAAGATGAGGTCGGGGCCGTGGGCGATGCCGCAGGCGATGTTGAGGCGACGCAGCAGGCCGCCGGAGAGCTTCTTGGGCTTGAACTCACGAACTTCTCCAGGCCGACGAAGGCGATCGCCTCGGTCACCAGGCGGCGCCTCTCGGCGCGGTCACGCACGTAGAGGGCGCAGAAGGCGTTGACGTTCTCCGCCACCGTGAGCTCATCGAAGACGGCGACCTCCTGAGGCACCACGCCGATGCGGCGCTGAGGCCGTAGGAGGTGGGCGTCATCGACTCACCGAACACGCGGATCGAGCCTTTGTCGTGAGTGAGCAGCTGCAGGGATGCAGCTGATCGTCGTCGTCTTGCCCGAGCCGTTGGGGCCGAGCAGCCCCAGCACCTGGCCGCGCGGGATCTTGAGGACAGGCCGTCGACCGCGACCAGCTCCCCGTAGCGCTTGACCAGAGTCGACCTCCACTGCCAGGCCCGCCTCGTGGTTCTCATCCTCGCCGTCCATCTCGGCTCCTTCCTCCGTCTGCCTCCGTTGCGCCGGTGGTCCCCGGCTCATGACATCCATGGTCCCGGGGCGCGGGGGCGGCCAGAAGTGCCTGGAGTCATGACTGCGGACGGCCCCCATGACTTCTGTCATGAGAACCCGCAACGAGTCCCACCGACGGCATGCCGGGCCCACGCTCATCGACCATCGACCGATAATCAAGGGGTGAAGGTTCTGGTCGACAAAGGCGTGCTGCTGTGCTGCTGCCTCCTGCTGGCCCTGCTTGTGGGGCAGGCGAGGACAGCCGCCGTCATCTGGCTGATCGCGGCCGTGACCGTCGCCGGCCTGAGCATGAGCGCCGAGCAGCGACGGTGGGGGATCGCCGTGCCGGCCGCCTACCTCCTGGTGGGAGCTCTCGGCGGACTCCGTGACCGGGGCGCCGCTGGTCGTCACGCCCTGGCTCGCCTCGGCGCGCTCGGGACACGGCGCGCGCGAATGGCGGCTGCGGCCGCCTGCATCCCCTTCGTGGTCGTCATGGCCTCCTGGGTCCAGGACACGCCCGTGCTGGCCCTGGCCCTGGTGTTCTGCGCGCTCGCGGTCCTCCTCGCGCTGCGCACCGTCCAGGAGGAGGCGGCGCGAAGGAGCCTGCACGTGGTGCGCGACGACCTGCGCGAGAAGGTCCTCACCCTGCAGGACACGAACGCCCAGCTGCTCCAGGCCCAGGACTACGAGCTGCGCGCCGCCGCCCTGGCCGAGCGCACCCGCATCGCCCGCGAGATCCACGACGGCGTCGGCCACCTTCTCACCCGCCTCCTGCTGCAGGTCAAGGCCCTCCAGGTCGTCCACCGCGACGAGCCGGGCGTCGTCGCCGACCTCACCACATTGGATGGTGGCCTCGACGAGGCCCTGGACTCCATGCGCCGCTCCGTCCACGCCCTGTCCGACGACGGCGAGGAGCTGGCCACCTCCTCAACCTGCTGGGCTGCGCTGCGGCATCGAGTCGGTGAGCGTGGACTGCCCCACCGACGTCGAGCCGCCAGCAGCGGTGGCGCGCTGCGTCGTCGCCGTGGTGCGCGAGGCCCTGACCAACGCCGCCCGCCACGGCGGGGCCCGTTCGGCCCGCGTGGCCGTCACCGACTACCCTGCGTTCTGGCAGGGTGACGGTCGACAATGACGGCATCGTTCCCGCCGAGGCGAGCTGGCCGTGGGCTGCCGCGTGGGCTCGGGCCTGGGGCTGCGCTCCATGACCGAGCGGGTCGAGGGCCCTGGGCGGCCGGGTGCGGATCACCCGCGGCCGCGGTTCACGGTCTTCGCCACGATCCCCAAGGACGGACAAGGGAAAGAAGGAACATCATGAGGGTCCTCATCGTCGACGACGACGCACTCGTCGCCCAGTCCCTGTCCACGATCCTGTCGGTTGAGGACGACGTCGAGGTCGTCGGCCTGGGCTGCTCGGGACCCGAGGCCACCGAGCGCTACCGGGAGCTGACCCCGACATCCTCCTCATGGACATCCAGATGCCCTGCGGGGACGGGCTCAGCGCAGCCGAGCAGATCCTGGCCGAGGATGCCGGGGCGCATCGTCTTCCTGACCACCTTCTCCGACGACGAGTACATCGTGCGGGCCCTCAAGATGGGGCGCGCGGCTACCTCATCAAGCAGGACGTCGCCCAGGTCGCCCCGGCGCTGCGCTCCGTCATGGCCGGGGTATGCGTCCTGGAGGGGGAGGTGCTCGAGCGCAGCACCACCATGGGGCTGGGCAGGCGCGCCGGAGCAGGGAGCAGACCGAGGCGGGCCCGGGAACGTCCGCCAAGGACCTGCGGAGCACCACCTTCGCGGCCCTGACCGACCGCGAGTACGAGGTCGTCGAGGCCGTGGCCGAGGGACTGGACAACGCCGAGGCCGCGGCGCGGCTGTTCATGAGTGAGGGCACGGTGCGCAACCACATCAGCGCGATCCTGGCCAAGCTCGGCCTGCGCAACCGCACCCAGGTCGCGGTCATGTACTACCGCTGCGCACAGACCGGCTGAGCCCAGGCCGTCCGTGCCTTCAACGACTTCAAGGGATTCCTCCCTTCGACACCTCACGTCCCTGTGGCATGACCATCGAGGCGCGGCGAGCCTACGAGGATGCCGATGCGGCGGCGGGTTGCTTCAGGACACGAGTCGTCGATACGCGGCCCTGGCTTTCATCGCGTGAATGATCTCGACCTCACCGTCATCCCACAGCAACACGACGATTTCCAGAAGTCGGCCTGCCGTGTCCAGCCCGATCCTCAATTCGCGCTGCGGGTTCTCGTCATCCAGGGGTCCGCCTGCCAGCGCCGACCGCGCGGCAGTGATCGCGTCCTCGTCGTTGATCCCGCGTTTGTGCGCGGACGCGGCGACGATCACGCGCGAGCCCACTCGCGAACGGCGGCGCGGATCGCGGCGAGCGGTCCAGGCCCTCACGGTTGGCGCGTTCCATCAGGGTCGGCCAGCTCTCGTCGGAGAATTGTGTCGGTACCACCTGGGATGCGCTTCCCGCCCGCGGTGGACGCCCCCAACGCTTCTGCAGCTCCTCGACGTCATAGCCTGCTTCAGCCTCATCCGCCCACGCCTGTACCTGAGCGTCCGAGACCTCGCGTCCCTGAATCATCCGTTTACCCACGACAACAGTATATAACGTAATACAAATGGGTCGAGCTGGGTCGTGGGATGCCGTGGGTCGGTCGTACCGTGGGCCGCCGCAACTGATCGCCTGTCTAGACCGATTCCGTGAAGCGAAGCGATCGAGTGTTGTCGTGCTGAGGAAAACCACCGTCACTTACACCAGCGCCTACCGTGCATGGTTGAACAACCAGCCCATGATCTCCTCATCGTGCGGGAAGAGGACCCCTCCTGTCATGTGCTGACCATTCTTCCGCCCCGTCTCGCCAAAGTATGATGCAGGCTTCACGTCCAACGTGACGAGTCGGGAGACCTCCTCTCCGAGCCCCTGAGCCATGTATCCGCTTCTGCAACTTCTCATAGGTTTCCCGCACCGAGCTCGGACCGTAGTAGTCGTCATTCTCACCTGTGGCCATGTAAACGGGAACCCAGGGCAGCGATAAGAGGCTCGATATCCCCATCCCACTGAGAGATGCAGTGAAGGACGGCCGCAAAAGCTCCGGCCTGGTTCCCATGACGAGCGACGCTGTCTCACCGCCGCCTGAGCAACCGCTCAGAACCATGCGATCAGCGGCGACGTTGTAGGTGGACAGCAACCACTGCGTGAGCGCGATCGTCTGTCTGGCTGAGGTCTCACCCCAGTCCTCGAGCTGTGGGGAGGCGACGATCATGTCGGCGACGTAATCATTGACGACGAAGGGAAAGTCCTCCTGAAGATGGGCGCCCACGCCCTGGAACCAGAGCCCCTCCCAACCGGGAGTGCCACATAGAGCGCATAGGGCTTCGATCCGTCGTAGGCATCTGGAACATGGAGGGAGAAATGGAGTCCTCCCTCGGTTGCGTGCAGGACGTTATCCACCACGAAGCCACGGTCGATCGTCTTCCCCTCCTCGAGCCGGTAGGCGCTCGCCTCGCCGCTCCCCGTGCTGTCTGCTCCACCAGAGCTGCCGCCGACAGCGGTGCTGGTGCCACGGCTCCCTGGAGGAGGAGGGTGCGAGCGCAGCCGGACAAGCCGGCCCCACCTGCCACCAGAGTGAGGAATCCTCTCCTGCCAAGACCTGCGGCATGGGCTCTTGGCAGGAGAGACGGAGCGTCACTCACGATGACAGACCCAGCGAGGAGACCCACTGGTCGACCTTACTGTCGTCGGGTCGCTCGGCGAAGCGGTGACCCTCATGCCACGTGCCTGTTCCAGCCAGCTTCTCAAGGTTCGTGCCGCTCTGACCCAGCCCGGAGGAGAGCGAGGTGCAGAACGGGTAGATGTCCTTGCCCGTGAAGTCGTTACCGGTGACGAAACCGTTGACCGGCCACGCGGTGTCCTGCCACCAGATCGGGTACCCCAGCAGAATCGTCCGATACTGGGCAAAGTTATCGGGCGTCGCCTGGGCGAGTTCGGTGGTGCGCTTGGACTCGTCCTCGTACTCCTGGACGATCCGGCTCTGAGTGTTGTTCCAGTTGAGATCCTCGGTTGAGTACTGGGATTTGGGGACCATCTCGAAGAGAGTTGCTCCCAGCCCGGAAGCGATCCGCTCAGCAACGGCCTTCGTATGCCCCCTGGGCGGAGTAGTAGGTGACCAGAATGCTGCCACCGCTCGATGAGGACTGACCCGGTGACCTGTTCGACGACGCTGTAGAGGCGGCTGAGCCGCCCGTCGTCGAGCCACCAGAGGATGATGACCCTGTTCCGCAGGCGGCGAGCAGGCTCCCGGCTGCTGTCAGCAGCCCCGTCCTGGCCAGAAGAACCCTGCGGCTAAGGGTGAGTTCGTTGACGTGCGGCCTGTTTCTTGCATTCATGAGCTGTTCTCTCTGGTTCATGGTGGGCATACTCGAGCTGGGTGGCGTTGCGCAATCAGGCGCTGAAACGGGCGATATCGGCCTGCACTCGGGCGGGTTCCTCCTCAAGAGGCACGAGGATCCGGTCGAGGACGCCACGCCCGGTCTCCGTGTCGGGTCGGGTAGCGGCGAAAAGCTCCTCGAAGTCGGTGACCGGCTCACCCGGTTTGGAGAACACCTCGACCGTGCGGTGCTCGCCGGACGGGCTGAGTGCCGCCTCGATAAGCACCTGGGCGATGTGGTGGCGATCGACGCCGGGTCGTCCTCCGATCCGGTCTCCTTTGCTTGAGATCGATCTGGGTGTCGCCGGGACCCTGATAGTCGAACCAGCCGGGACGCACAATCGTGTAGGGATGGCCGCTGACGCGCAGGAGGCGCTCGGCGAGGCGCTTCCAGTCCCACTCGGGCTGCTCCCGGTTGGGGGTCGAGACGTACATGGAGGTCATGAGGCTGATGTGGGTCTGCGGCCGGCTCTCGAGTGCCTCGAGGAGCGCGGGCAGTACGGCGTAGTAGTGGTTCTCGAGGTCGTCGTCACCACCGTGGGTCAGGACGACGCCGTCGACGCCGTCGACGATCCGGGGCCAGTGATGCGGCATCGGTAGGGGAGGCCTCGACGACTTCCGCATCTGCGGGGGAGCAAGGCCGACGCCTCGCGGCGCTGCGGGACTGGGCGTGGCACTCAGACCACGAGCGAGGGCCTCCTCGACGACGACGCGGCCGACCTGGCCGGTGGCACCGATGACGAGGATCGTTCAGGGTCAGACATGCTGATGCTCCTTTCGTGAGCTGTGCTGAGCACGAGGGATCGGATGCTCGGGATGAAGGTCTGTGGCAGTCAGCCGGAAAAGGTCTGCTGGAGGAAGACGTCGTACTTCTCGATCCAGCCGCCCTCGGCGCCGAATCCGTGCGGCCAGCCGTCGAGGACGCGGGCACGCAGTGCGCCGTCGCGCCCCGCCAGGACCTCGACCCGCTTCTCGAACTGGTCGTAGAAGGGGTCCTTGGTGCCGTAGCAGTAGTAGGTCGGCACGACACCACTCAGACGGTCCGGATTGAGCTCCGCCACGGACAGGCGTCCGTAGAAGGAGTAGATCATCGCCGTCGCGGCGGCATCGGCGCTGACCGTGTCAAGATCGTCCGGCATGCAGCTGGAGTCCAGCCGGGCCGGAGAGGTGGTGCCCGACCAGTTCAGGATCGTCTCGCCGCACAGGATGCCGCCGGCGGAGTAGCCGCCCAGCGCGATGTGCTCCGCGCTCGGTAGCCCGTAGTCGGCCGTGTGCGCGCGCACGAACCGGATCGCCCGGGCCAGGTCGCAGCCGGCCTCGGCCTGCGTGTACGGCCGCACGCGGTAGTCGACGACGAAGCAGTGGTAGCCGAGCGCGGACAGCCGCCGCGCCGTCGGGTAGCAGTCCGAGTTGTCCCCGCGCAGGGCGAAGGCCCCACCGGCGCATAGGAGTACGGCTCCTTTGACAGCGGTACTCGCTGCGGTGGGCACGCTCGTGACCGTGGGGCGGAAGCCAACAGGGTCGTAGCCGCCGCTGTTGGGCGTCGTGGTCGCGGGCACTTTGCCCTCCTCCCACAGGAACAGGCACTGGCGGTGTGAGGATCCATCGTCGCCGTTGCGACTGTTCCTTCGACCTCGGACGGGTCTGGGCCGACGTGACCGAGGTCGACGCCGTCGAAGCTGGGTGGACTCATCCTCACCAGGTCACGGACCTCGGAGGCTGCAGCGTTCCTATTTCCAGTGCCGCTGGAGCCAGCCCGCGATCCGGAACAACTAGCCACGGCCTGTACGGCGGCGAGAGCGCCGAGACCCGTGAACACGCGTCTGGTCATCGTTGTCATTTCCTTAGATCCTCCGTCTGCTGCGTCCTGGGCTGGTCATGCCCCGGTAGTGGATGAGCCGGTCGCATCGATCTGCCTCTGCCAGAAGGCGGCGGCACCCTCGATCCAGCCCTCGGCGACGGTCCCGATACCGAGCCCGAAGCCGTGGGGGAGCCCGTCATAGGCGTGGAGCTCTGACGGCGTCCCCGCAGCGGCGATGGCATCGGTACGTGCCTGCATGGTGCGCCAGGAGGTGATCCCGTCGGCCTTGCCGACGCAGGCGTAGGTCGCCGGTTCCGTCCCGGAGAGATCGGAGTGCCCCGTGTACTGCATGACGACGGCGCCGGGGGCGTCAGGACCTGCGGAGTACGGCCTTCGCGGCCTTGACCGACCGCGAGTACGAGGTCGTTGAGGCCGTGGCCGAGGGACTGGACAACGCCGAGGCCGCGGCGCGGCTGTTCATGAGTGAGGGCACGGTGCGCAACCACATCAGTGCGATCCTGGCCAAGCTCGGCCTGCGCAACCGCACCCAGGTCGCAGTCATGTACTACCGCTGCGCACAGGCCGGGTGATCCGGGGCGTGACTACCGAGGCGCAACGGGCTGACGAGGAGACCGATGCGGCGATCACCGCAGGAACGGCCAAGCGTTACCGGAGCGTGGCTGACCTGCGCAACGACCTGGGCCTGTGATGTTTCAGATCGTCATCTCGAACAAGTGCAAAACGGACCTCAAGCGGACTAAGAAGCGCGGTCTTGACCTGGATGAGTTCTTCGCCGTCGACGACGTGTCTCCGGCGAGAGAGCCAGTATGTTCGCCTGGTCAATAAACGCCACATGCCGGATCGAAACGGCGCCACATGCCGGACTGGATAGACGCCACATGAGGGATTAGAATGGCGTCAACATCCGGATCGAGACCGGATCCTGCAAGAGAGGCTGAAGAACTGGTGGGTCAGCACGGCTATCTGCCGCGGGTTGTCGACCACGTCGTCCAGGACTCGCTCGGCTACTCGGGAGGTGCCCTCCTCGAAGGAGTGCGGGCCTGTGGCAAGACCATGACCGGCCGCCGGCACGCCTCCTCCGAGGTGGCCCTCGACTCAGGGGCTCGCCGCAGCTGCGCGCGGCCCTGGAGGTCGACCCGTCCCTGATTCTGGCCGGGGAGGTTCCGCGTCTTATCGATGAGTGGCAGATCGAGCCCTCCCTGTGGAATCTGGTGCGTCGAGAGATTGACTCGCGTCAGCGTCCGGGACAGTTCCTCCTGACCGATCCTCCGTCCCGGTTGAGGATGCTGCCCGCCACCGGGCGCACATCGGGTATCGCGAATCCGTATGCGTCCGATGACCCTGTTCGAGCGCGGTCTCGGCGATGGAAGTGTCTCACTTGCAGGACTGTTCGATGGTCAGGCTCCCGAACCTGTGCTGGTCTCGGGAACGAGCGTGGCCGAGGTCCTTGACGAGCTGGTCCACGGAGGGTGGCCCGGGGACCTTGATCTGACGACTTCTCAGGCGCAACGTCATCTGCGGGACTATATCGATGACATCATCAGTATTGACATCGGCCGTCTCGATGGTGAGCCGCGCCGGGACCCCTTGAGGATGCGTGCCCTCATACGGTCTCTCGCCCGGCATATTTCGACGGAAACCTCTTTCGCCACCATCGCGAAGGATGTCTCCGGACAATCGTTGTCTGCAGAGACGGCGATCGCTTACGTGAATGCCCTCAAGCGCCTGTTCGTCGTCGAGGAGCAGCCGGCCTGGGCTCCCTCATTTGAGGTCTCGCTATGCGGTGCGGACGTCGTCGAAACTGCACTTCGCTGATCCCTGCGCTGGCTGCGGCAGTGACCGCGACCTCGCCGGGGCGTTTGATGCAGGACCTGGAGACTGCCGGGTTCTGGTTCGAGTCGCTGGTCGTGCAGCACCTGAGGGTCTTCGCTGAGGCACTGGGTGGTCGCATCTATCATTTCCGGGACAAGTCGGGCAGAGAGGCGGACGTTGTTGTCGAGCTCGATGACGGACGGTGGGCCGTCTTCGAGGTCAAGCTTAGGACAGAGGCAGATTCTGCGGCTCAGTCCTCGTTGGCGGCGTTCGTGGGAGACATTGACACGGCGCGGACGCCTCTCCCACAGTTCAGGGCTGTTGTTACTGCGGACGGTCCCACGATGACGCTTCCTGACGGCGCCGTGACTTTTCCCTTGAAGGCTTTGCGGCCTTGAGTTCTGAAGCTCGAATAGGGATCGGTGTCCGATCACGTTTTACGACTACTGATGATCGCTGCGTCGTTAGGGACGAAGATATTCCTAGCCGCCGTTTTTGTCGGTGTGGCCCGGAAGGCCGGTGTTCTCGGTGCAACAACCTGTTTCTCGACGTCGGAGCGGGACTCGTGGTTACCTGATGAGCGTAGCCATGCAGAGGGCTGCGGAAGAGAAAGGGACCAGCATGAGTATCGGAGAGGTCATTAGCGCAGCCCGGGAGGCTCAGGGGATGACTCAGAGTGACCTGGCGGGCAAGGTCCTTGTTACCCGCCAAGCCGTCTCGAGGTGGGAGACCGGGGTGACGACTCCGGGTGTCGATATGTGCAAGCTCCTCGCCGGCGCGCTTGACGTTCCAGTCACACGGCTTCTGGAGATGCCCCCGGAGCCGTGCTGCCAGAGCTGCGCTCTCCCCTTGGGCAAAGAGGCGGACTACGGTGCCGAGTCCGACGGTACGAAGTCGGAGGAGTACTGCACCTGGTGCTATCCGGACGGGGCCTTCGCTGGAGAGGAATCGCTCGATGCCTTCATCGAGCACGCCGCCCCCTATATGGCCGAGGGGGTCGGTGTCTCTCGGGACGAGGCCATCTCTTACCTGGCTGTCGTCCTACCGACTCTCAAGCGGTGGGCTCCCCGGTGACGAGGCGGACGAGACTGCGGCGCTCCAGGTGACCCTGTCGACCGGAAGCTAAGCAGAGTCACCTTCTTCTATGACGCGCCATGTTCCTGCTCGAGCGCTCCCTCTCTTCTCAGACGCCCCGAGCGGCGCAGGTCGGAGACAATACGTTCCGCTGTTCTGTGCGCGCACTCTAAATGGCCTGCCAGATCGGCAATGGTTGCACTCGGGTCAGCTTTGAAGAACGAGAGTGTCCGTTCCTCACGATCCTGGGCCGGAGAGTCTGATGCGTAGGGGATGAGCGCATCTCTGATAATCGTGAGCATGAAGGTGACAAAGGAATCGCTCGTCCCTGCCGTGTTGGAGCTCGCGATCGCTGCGTAGTAGTCGGCCCTGGCGTCCGCGGATCACACTTTCAATCGGTAACCAGACCAATGGGGATCGCCAGTGGGACAGCAGCAGCGTGTGCCATAGGGCGGCCGGTGCGCGTTGCCGTCCGCGAAGGGGTGGATGAACTCGAACTCGTAGTGGAAGATGCAGGATACCAACAGAGGGTGAAGGTCGGTTGACGACATCCAGCCGAACAAGTCGCCCATGACCTCGGGGACGTACTGCGCTGGTGTCCCTGCGTGGACGAGTCTGCTCCCCTGAAAGACACCGGCGTTCCCTGAACGGTATCGTCCGGCGTCGTCGATGAGCCCGCGCATCATGACACCGTGAGCTCGCAACAGGTCATCGGCAGAATGAGGGTTGAGATCATCCATGAGCTGATATGCGAGACGGGCGTTGTCCACCTCGAGAATCTGCTCGGCGGGACCAAGAACCCGTTTGCCGTCGAGGATTGCCGTGACCGTCTCACGTGAGAGCGTGTTCCCCTCGATCATGAGGGAGGAATGGATGGTGGTGATGCGCAGCTCGCGGTGAAGGACAGGGCTCGTGCTGAGAGGGGAGGTTGTTCCCAAAGCGCCGACGAGTTCGGCGATCTCCATGCAGAGCTCGTCGATCTCGGCGGTGCGGTTCAGCGGTGGCTCGTAGCCCATCTGTTCTCCTCTGAGATGCTCTCGGCTTGTCGGGAGACCGTGATGTTGTCGGTGTGACGACGATTACCGCCACACTTTACCGCCAGTGGCGGTAATGAGGGGGGCGTGGATGGGTCAGGCGAGCTCGCCGGTGACCAGGCGGACGAGGTCTCGGCGCGCCCGGCGTCCCTCCGGGGTGGGGAACATCGGGTAGACGTGATTGAGGTTCTCGCCGACGTGCAGCGTCGAGTCCACCCCGGCCTCCAGGAGCTTGGCGTGGAAGAGCGCATTGTCCGGCAGGAAGATCTCCCGAGTCCCCACGAAGGTCGTCACCTTCCTCAAACCCGACAGCTCGCCGTAGATGGGGGAGAGGTGCCAGTCGGTCACCGGGGTGCCGCCCGCCCAGGAACGGCCGATCTCGGCGAGAGGCTCGGGAGCCATGAGCGGGTCGGCGTCGACGTAGTCGGCGATATCCGGGTTGGTGTTGGTGATGTCGACCCACGGCGAGATGAGGGTGAGCTCGTCGGGCTGGGCGTCTCCGGCCTCGGCCAGGGACAGGGCGATGACCACCGCCAGGCCCCGCCCGCGCTGTCCCCCATGAGGACGATCCGCTTGCCCGGGTTCTCCGCCACCGTGCGCCGATAGAGGTCCAGCACCAACCGGTGCGCCTCCTGCCAGGTGGGGTGGGGCGTCAGCGGGTAGAGCGGCATGACGACGTCGGCTCCCGCCCTGCGGGCGAGATGATCGACCAGGTGGGCGTGCGCCGAGTTGGCCGTTGAGATGTAGCCGCCACCGTGCAGGTAGACGATAACGGCCTTCGACGGCGTCCGCGGGCGGAGGTAGTAGACGGGCATGCCGGAGTCCTCGCGCCGCTCCAGGTCGTAGAAGAAGCGCCCCCAGGCCCGGAAGGTGACGGTGCGGGCAGGCTCGGGGCGGTCGGCCAGACGCGCGATCCGCTCGGTCATCGGAATGCGGGCCGCCAGTGTCTTGATCGGCCGGGTGCCGTACTCCGCCAGGCTCGCCGCGGCCGAGCGGCCATAGCGCCTGTGGGAGTACAGGCTGAAGGCCCCCACCGTCAGGCCCACACTGGCCGCGCCGACGGCGATCCTGCTCCCGCTGAGTCTCCTGGGTGCCTTCATGATTCCTCCACTTTCGCAGGGCCCCGAGTGCTCTCCAACAACATCTCCGGAACCGGTGTCTGCTCCGTTATCGTAGGCGTCAGAACACCGCGATGATGGGGTGAACCCAGCTCGTTCACTCAGTGCGGAGGCCTGCACGTGGCGCTGCCGTCGGCATGACAAGAGGAGACTGCGATATGGAAACCTACGAGACCGACCATCTTGCCGCCGTCCGCGCTCTCGCCTCCGAGTGCATGGTGCTGCTGCGTTCCGACGGTGCCTTCCCCCTGGCTGAGCCGGGCGCGATCGCCCTGTTCGGCTCCGGTGCGCGACACACCATCAAGGGCGGAACCGGCAGCGGAGACGTCAACTCCCGCCACGTCACCACCATCGAGGAGGGCCTGGAGACGGCCGGCTTCACCATCGCCACGCGGCCCTGGCTGGAGGCCTACGATCGTGTCCGAGCTCAGGCCCACGAGGACTTCGTCGCCGGTATCAGGGCCGAGGCCGCCGAGCGCGGCGTCCCCGCCATCATGGTCGGCATGGGCTCGGTCATGCCCGAGCCGGAGTACATGATCCCCCTCGACGTCCCGGCCGGCACCGACCCACACGCAGGCCGTCACGTCCTGTCCCGAACCTCCGGGAGGGCAGCGACTGCGCCCCCGAGGCCGGTGACCTCAGGCTCACCGACACCGAGGTCCGTGACATCCTCACCCTGAACGGGCGCTTCGAGCGGTTCCTCCTCGTGCTCAACGTGGGTGGGCGTCGTCGACCTCAGCCCGCTCGATGACGTTGCCAACATCCTCCTGCTCTCCCAGCTCGGCGCCTGCACCGGTGATGCCTTCACCGACGTCCTCCTGGGGCGGACCTACCCCTCCGGCAAGCTCGCCACCACCTGGGCCGCCTGGGACGAGGACGACCAGATCGGCGACTTCGGGGACCCGGACGACACCCACTACCGCGAGGGCGTCTACATCGGCTACCGCTTCTACGACTCGGTCGGTAAGGAACCGCTCCTCCCCTTCGGATTCGGCCTGGGCTACACGACCTTCGACGCCCAGACCCGCCAGGTGAGCCTCGACGGCGCCCGCGTGAGCATCGACGTCGACGTCACCAACACCGGCGGCTACCCAGGTAAGGAGACCATCCAGGTCTACGCCAGTGTCCCGGCCGGACGCCTCGACCAGCCGCTCCAGGCACTCGCAGGCTTCACCAAGACCGACGAGATCGCCCCCGGCGCCACGGCACGGATCACCGTCGACGTCGACCTGACCGACCTGGCCTCCTACGACGAGGCCTCCCATGCCACGATCCTGGAGGCCGGGCGCTACCTGCTGCGGGCGGGAACCTCCAGCCGGCACCTCAGCCCCGTCGCCGTCGTCGCGCTCGCCCAGGACGCAACCGTGCGGCGCCTGACCGGCGACCTGGGGGAGCCCGGCTTCACCGACTGGAGGCCCGAGGCGCCGATCCTCCTCGACATCCCGGCAGGCCTGCCGGTGCTCGCCGTCGACCCGGCCCACCTGCGCCTGCCGGATCACGCCGAGCCCGATGAGCAGGTAGTGCCGGAGGACGTCAGCAAGGCCCTCACCCTGGCCAGAGGGCTCTGCGACGACGAGCTCACCCACACCGTTCTGGGCGACTACCGCAGCGGTGAGGAATCCGGCTCCATCGTCGGGGCCGCCTCCACCACCGTCATCGGCGCGGCGGGACAGACCACCACCCGGCTCCCCGGCCTGCCCAGCATCATCATGGCCGACGGGCCCGCCGGCCTGCGCCTGGCCCCCACCTACGGGGTTGACGCCGAGGGCCCCTTCTCCCTGGGCGACTCCAGCCTGCCCGCCGCCTTCCTTGAGCTCATGGACGACGCCGGACGCGAGGCCCTCGGCATCGCCGACGAGCCAGACCCCCGCGAACCCACCGAGATCCGCGAGCAGTACACCACCGCCATCCCCATTGGCACCGCGCTCGCCCAGTCCTGGAGCCCGGCACTGGTCGAGCGCCTCGGCGACGTCGTCGGGGCCGAGATGGAACGCTTCGGCACCCACCTCTGGCTCGCCCCCGCCGTCAACCTGCACCGCAGCGTCCTGTGCGGACGCAACTTCGAGTACCTCTCCGAGGACCCGCTGCTGGCCGGACGCATCGCCGCCGCCATCACCCGCGGGGTCCAGACCCACCCGGGGCGGGGCGTGACCATCAAGCACCTGGCCTGCAACAACCAGGAGACCAACCGCCTCAACTCCAACAGCAGGGTCGGCCCCGAGCCCTGCGCGACCTCTACCTGCGCGCCTTCGAGATCTGCGTGCGCCAGGCCCGGCCCGCCGCCGTCATGACCTCCTACAACCTCATCAACGGCGTCCACACCTCCGAGTCGGCCCAGCTGCTCGAGGTCATCCTGCGCCGGGAGTGGGGCTTCGACGGCCTGGTCATGACCGACTGGGTCGTCGACGGCATGACCCACAGCGACATGAAGTACCCGCGTGCCACCGCGGCCGCCACCATCAAGGCCGGCAACGAGCTCTTCATGCCCGGAGGCGAGACGGACCGCCAGGACCTCCTGGCGGCCCTGGAGCGGGGAAGCACAGGCCGTGGGCCGGGCGGACGGACCGAGCCGGACGGCGGAGGCACGGCCCTGACGCGCGACGAGCTCGAGACGCAGGCCGCCCGTGTCATCCGCTCGGCCTGGAGGCTCGCGGGCTTTGAGCGGTGACTGCTCACGGACCTTCACGCCCGTGAGGCGCTGCTGCTCCAGTCGAGCAGAAGAGCCAGGAAGGTTCTTGGTCCCTTGCCATACCCCGACAACCCCTGGCATGGTTCATAGCAGCCACGCAGTCCGCTCCGACGACGCCATCTGGGGTGCGCCGGAGGGCGCAAGGAGGAACCACCATGACCAGTATGTTCGACCTCAGTGGGAAGGTGGCAGTCGTGTCCGGGGCAAGCTCGGGCCTCGGTGCGGACGCCGCCCGTGCCTACGCCGAGAACGGTGCCGATGTCGCCCTACTCGCCCGGCGTCTTGAGCGTTTGGAGGCTCTGAGCGAGGAGATCCGGGCGGCTGGACGCCGTGCGCTCGCCGTCCGCTGTGACGTCACCAGCGAGGAGAGCTGCCGTAACGCCGTCGAGAAGGTGGTGGAGGCCTATGGGCACATCGACATCCTTCTCAACAATGCGGGGGTCGCCGTGCGCGGCGGTGTCGACACCCTCTCGGAGGCCGACTGGGACCGTTCCTTCGACACCAACGTCAAGGGCATGTTCCACGTCAGCAAGTACGTCGTGCCCCTCATGCGTGAGCGCGGGTACGGCAAGATCGTCAATATCGCCTCGGTCAACGCCGTCATCGCCGACAAACAGGACGTGTTCATCCGCCACGCCTACAACGCCTCCAAGGCTGCGGTCCTGGGGCTCACCAAGGGAATGGCCTGCTCCTACGCCCGTTACGGGATCACCGTGAACGCTGTCGGACCGGGGCTGTTCGCCTCCGAGATGACCGAGAGCACCCTGTTCGGCAGCAAGGAGTTCCTGACGGCCTACAACGCGCTCAACCCCGCCGGCCGCCCCGGAGGTAAGGGCGAGCTCAACGGGACTATCCTCTACCTCTCCTCCGACGCCTCCAGCTATGTCCAGGGACAGCTCATCCTCGTCGACGGCGGCATGGCGCTGGTCTAAGAGGTCGCCCCGTCGCGAATCCGGCGACGGGGCGTAGCAAACCCATCGCCGGGGCGGCCGACGTGACATGCTCGGGTTTGAGCCGCCCGCACTGCATAAGGAGCCCCTCCATGGCGCTGACACCACAGGCACGTGAGACCTTCACCCGACTCTTTGGCGTGGAGCCGCAGCCGCATCCCACGGATCCTGAGCTCTTCGACATCCTCCAGAACGAGATCTTCGACGAGGCCTTCTCACAGGAGTCCTCACCGACGTCGAGCGAGAGCTGCTCACCGTCACCGTCCTGACCGCCATGCAGACCCTCCCGCAGCTCACGGCCCATGTGGGCGCGGCCCTCAACATCGGCGCCAGCCCGCTCCAGCTGCGCGAGACCATCTACCAGTGCGCCCCCTACATCGGCTTCCCCAAGACGCTCAACGCCATCGACATCGCCAATAAGGCCTTCGAGGCGCGCGGCATCTCCCTGCCCCTGGAGAGTGCCGGCACCGTCGACGCCACCGACCCCAGTGCCCGCGAGCAGGCCGGCGCCGCCATCCAGGCCCCGCTGTACGGCAACGAGGTCAAGGAGGTCTTCCGCCCTGCCCGAGCCCTTCGACGAGTTCATGCCCCACCTGCTGACCTCCTCGGCCTTCGGCGACTTCGCCACCCGCGGCGGCCTCGACGTCGCCCAGCGCGAGCTCATCAGCCTCGTGGCCATTGCCGCCATCGGCGCCACCACCCAGCTGCGCCCGCACGTGGCCGGGGCGATCAGGCCGGCTCCTCCCGTCAGAAGGTGGCCGCCGCCCTGGTGCAGGTCATGCCCCTACATCGGTGGCCCCTACGCCCTGTCCGGCCTGGTCCTCGTGGCCCGCTACGACGAGAACGCCTCACAGAGGCTTTACCGCTGACGCTGCGCGTCCTCACCCGTCCGGCGACCCGTCTACGATGGCCGCCGGGCCGGTTCTCGCTGCCGGCCCCTGCACAGCAAGGAGAACACGTGACGACGACGCAGCCCTACCTCTCACGGCAGGTCACCCTCACCGTCCAGGGGCAGAGGCTCGGGGACTGGCCTCACGTCCCGCGCACGGCGTCGTCGGCCCCCGCGCCCCTGGTCATCTGCTGCCACGGCATGGAGGGCTCCCACACCCGCGTCGCCCCCATGGCTCGGCGCTTCGCCGCGGCCGGGGCCGTGGCCATCTGCTTCGACTTCCGCGGGGGCGGCGGCAGCGCCAGCCAGGGCGAGACCACCGCGATGTCGGCCCTCACCGAGCTGGCCGACCTCGAGGCCGTCCTCACTGCCGCCTGCGCCTGGCCGGAGGTCGACGCCTCCCGGGTCGCCCTGTTCGGGCTGAGTCTGGGCGGAGCGGTCGCAGCGCTCGCGGCCGCCCGCCACCCGCAGCAGGTCACCGCCCTGGCCCTGTGGTACCCGGCTCTGCGGCTGGGGAGAACCTGCGCGCCGCCTTCCGCACGCCGGTGGCCGTGCCCGAGGAGTTCGACTGGGCGGGCACCCGCCTGGGACGCGTCTACGCCGTCGACGGCTGGAACCTGGAGGTCGGGGCTGAGCTGGCCACCTACCGCCGCCCCGTGCTCATCGTCCACGGGGACCAGGACCGCGCCGTGCCCATCGAGGTCTCCCTGAACCGCCGTGAGCGCCCTGCCCGATGCCGAGCTCGTCACCATCCCCGGCGCCGCTCACGGCTTCGGCGACGCCAACTGAGGAGGCCATGCGCCGCACCATCGGCTTCCTGGCCTGGAACGGGGTCCTTGAAGAGGGCTGAGAGGACTGAGCCGCGCGGCGGGCAGCGGACGGCGCAGCCCGTTTTCTGACAGCGGTGGTTCCCGGGGCGCCCACATCGCAGAATTGCTGCCATGAGCACACACGAGACGGCGGACCTGACCAGTGTCAGCAAGACGATGCTGCTGACCCTCCACGCCAAGGCGGAGACACGCTCTGCGAGCGGCCGCGCTTCACGGATCCCACCGCCGTCGAGCTCGTCTCCCGGCTCGACTACGACTTCACGATGGCCAGGCAGGACCGGCTCATGGCCGACGGCGTCGTGCTGCGCACCCTCACGCTCGACCCGCTTGTGGCCGGGTACCTGGACACCCACCCCGGCTGCACGGTGGTCAACATCGCCTGCGGGCTTGACACCCGCTTCCAGCGCCTCGACGACGGGCGCGTCACCTGGTACGACCTCGACCTGCCCGACGTCATCGCGCTGCGACGCCGGCTGCTCGAGGACGGTGAGCGTCACCGCACCATTGCCGCCTCCGCCCTCGACCCCGCCTGGCCCGACCAGCTGGGGGACGTGAGCCGCGACGTGCTCGTCATCATCGAGGGGCTGAGTATGTACCTCGAGCGGGAGGAGGTGCGCACGCTCCTGGACATCATCGCTGCGAGCCTGCCCGGGGCGACCGTCCTCATCGAGGTCATGCCTCGCCTGTTCCAGAAGTACGGTCGGGAGCGCTCGGTGGAGGACGCGGGGGCGTGTTACACCCACGGTTGCTCCAGCGCCGCAGAGTTCCGCCGTACGGTGGCCCCCGGCTACATGCTGCTCCACGACGTCCCCTTCACCCGTACCATTGCGCGCTACCACCCCTGCTCGCGCCCCCTGGTGCGGCTTCCGCTGGTGGGCAGACCTCCGAGCGCATCGTGGTGCTGCGAGCGTGCCATCGAGACAGGGCCTCAGTGACCTCCTTAAGTGGGAGCCTCCCAGCGGCGACGTCCATCACCAGCCGGTAGGCGTCGTCGTCGTCGGGAGCCTCGACCTAGTGGCCGTTGATGTCCAGGAAGACCAGCGTGGTCAACCACCCCAGGCGCTTGTTGCCATCCGCCAGTGGATGATTGCGGACCAGGGAATCGAGCAGCGCCGCCGCCTTCTCATCGATCGTGGCGTAAGCGTCGCGTCCCCAGAGCATGGTCGCAGGTCGGTGCAGCGCCGAGTCGAGCAGGCCGAGATCCCGGACCGGTCCCACAGCGAGGTCCTCAATGAGTGACAGTGCGTCCTCGAGCGTCAGGTACTCGACCATCTCTGCCCGATCAGCGGCCGAGGCGTTCAGGACCTCGGCGTACCGGTTGCAGGATGCGGCGAGGCGTCCGCGACTCGCTGTTCATGTCCACGGCGCGCGGCCGCCTCGTGGATCGCCCGGATCGTCGCCTCCTGGCGGCTGACCCTGTCCTCCTGTGCAAGGAGCGCGAGCAGCCGCTCGTCCTCTTTGCTCAAGCGCAATGTCATCGCCATGTCTCCACAGTAGTAGGTGGTACCAGACTCGGTATCAGACGGG